>OLVY01000465.1_pt1 | contig 30505 bp, 35 predicted proteins | sample 1674261 | NCBI WGS metagenome assembly OLVY01 (sample SAMEA103958155, study PRJEB25191) | human gut metagenome | biome: human-associated habitat [ENVO:00009003]; feature: intestine environment [ENVO:2100002]; material: feces | place: Germany | collected 2013/2015
CCGGGAACGCCAGCACGATGCGCCGGGCAAGCTGGGAGTTCCACTGGTTCTCCACGGCTTCCACGGCGTTCCAGAGCGTGGCACGGTCTGCATATCCGGGCGGCGCATTAGGTGGCAGCATGATTTCGGCGTGGACAAGCTCTTTCTTCTTGTTGTAGAATTTCGTTTTCTGGTCGTACTCGCTGAACAGCCGTTCGCCGCTCTGGTAAGCGGCCCCGGCAACAGCGGACTGCCCTTGGCTGCGCTTGACGATGGTGATTTTGAAATGCGGACACGGAATACGCATCACCCCCGTTGATAACAACTGGAATGTTCTCTTGTAAAAATTACGAACTTATGGTACTATTAGCTTGAACAAGCAAGCAGAAAGTTGGTGAACCAATGTCGGAAAGAAAATCACAACAGGAACTGGATTTTGAACGGAAACATGAAGAAGATTTGCAGCGGTTGCGTGGCTTGCGGTTGATTGATGATGATTTCATGGCTGCGGTGTTTGAAGAACGTGCTTGTGCTGAGTTCCTTTTGCAGATCATCTTGAAACGTGATGACTTGACCGTCAAAGAGGTTCACGGCCAGTACAGCATCAAAAATCTGCAAGGCCGTTCAGTCCGATTGGATATTTTGGCAGTGAATCGGGAAAACCGTGCATATAATATTGAGGTGCAGCGCAGTGACCGTGGTGCGAGTGAAAAACGTGCACGGTATAACAGTAGTCTGTTGGATGCAAACCTGACTGATGCGGGCGATGATTACGATGCGCTGAACGAAACATACGTTATCTTTATCACGGAAAATGACGTATTAAAGGCAGGCCTTCCAATTTATCATGTTGATCGTACAGTTCGGGAAACTGGAACGGCTTTCAACGATCAGGCACACATCGTTTATGTGAACTCACAAATCAAGGACGAAACCGCATTAGGAAAACTGATGCACGACTTTTTCTGTACCAACTCGAAGGATATGAATTATTTCATTTTAGCACAGAGAGTTCGTTATTTCAAAGAAGATACGAAGGGAGTGGCAGCTATGTGCAGAGCTATGGAAAAAATGCGGGATGAAACCGAGCATGAAACATCGGTCAAACACGCATTGGCAATGTTGGCAGATGGTGTGCCTTGTGAAAAGGTGGCAAAGTACACCGACCTTTCAATTGAGGAAGTCCGGGCATTAGCTGAAAAGAAATCTGCCTAACAAAAAGATAAGCCGATTGGAAATGTTTCTGTTTCCAATCGGCTTTTTCTATGCGTATTTTATGGTAGCGGGCAAAAGGATAGCTGCAAAGCAGCGCAAGGAAAAGGCAGTTTTCCTTGGGATGGAATCGGGCTGCGCACAAACGCCAGCTTCAATTTCATCGAGCCGTCTGCAAGACCGCAATTTCACACAAAGGGGTCCCTGGAAAAGCATCGAAGATGATTTTATGGGGAAGAGGAGGAACTGCGGAGTGAATGAGCATTTGTGCTTTTGCACAGATGCGAACGATACGCAGCAAGTGACGACGAGGTGTATAATTGCGCCCTTTATTCTAAAGGGTTTTGGACGTTGCTGCGTTCGTGAACGTCATGCACCATCTTTGCAAGTGCCAGCACGACTTCCGGTTGACGGAACGAGATCTTCAGCAGTTCCATCACCTGATCGTCGGTCAGCTCTCCCGGACAGACCAGAAAGCTTTCCAGCATTCCGGCGCGAGTGCAAAGACGATGCACACGCTCTCTCCGGTTCAGCTCCGACATCCTGCGTTCAAGGATCTTTTCCCGGTGCTGGCAAGAGCGCAGCTTCTGCTCTGCTTTGGCTTTTTCGTTGCGGAGGTAGGCAAGGTCAGTTTTCGGTTGGGTCATGGCATCGCTCTCCTTTTTCAAAAGTTTTTATTCGGTTACAAACATTTTATAATTCATATTTACCGCCTTGTATTCTTTGAGATAACGAATATAATACGTCTAGGAGGTGTGAGCATGAAAATCTTCATTATAGAAGATGAACCGGCAATCCGCGAGGAACTTGTTCAGCTTCTTCAAAAGTACGGCTACCAATGCGACAGCAGCGATGATTTTCACCACATTGTGCAAGCTGCTCTTTCATCAGGAGCCAACTTGATTCTCTTAGACATCAATCTGCCCTATCAGGATGGTTTCCAAGTATGCAGAGAAATCCGACAGAAATCCAATCTTCCTATCATTGTACTTACCAGCAGAAACAGCGATTTTGACGAGTTGATGAGCTTGAACATCGGCGCAGATGATTATATTGCAAAGCCGTACAATGCACAGATTCTTTTGGCGCGAATCCAAAAACTTCTGGCTCGGACCTATGAAGTACAGGACAACATCGTTCTCACGCACAAAGGCTTGACCTTAAATTTGCTCAAGGCGGAAATCAGCTATCAAGGGAACAAAAAATCACTTACCAAAAATGAACTTGGAATTTTGCGCCTGCTTATGGTGAATAAGGGCAACATTATTCCCCGTGACGCTATTATTGATGAACTCTGGCAGAGTGAACAATTTATAGACGAAAACACATTGAATGTCAACATCGTTCGGTTACGGAAAGCACTGACCGAAATCGGTCTGCCGGACTATCTGGAAACGAAACGTGGTTTAGGGTATTGCGTATGAAGTTATCCGAGTATCTGCTTGACCGTATCTTTTCCCTGATTTGTATGCTGGTGGCTGCACTCGTGCTGCTTGCGCTCCTCTGGCTGATTGAAACACCTGCTGTGTTTATTCTGTTTGCCGAGGTGATTTTACTTGCAGCGTACAGTACAGCGCTGCTGTATGATTTTTTCCGCAAGCAGAGTTTTTATAATCTGCTTCAAAAAATGACAGAGCAGATGGACATAAAAACTCTTTTAGGCGAGTTAATGGTGCCGCCTCATTTTTTAGAGGGGCAGATTTTGGTGGACGTTCTGCGGTGCTGCAACAAATACCAGAACGACCAGCTTGCCTGTGCAGAACAGGAGAACCGTGAATATCGGGAATACCTTGATTCATGGGTGCATGAAATCAAAACGCCTATCACCTCTGCCCGGCTGATCGTTGAAAATGAAAAGAATCCCACCACACTGCGAATTGACGATGAACTGCGGAAAATTGATGCTTATGTGGAGCAGGTGCTATATTACGCCCGCAGTACCGATGTGGAAAAGGACTTTAAGGTGGAGAAAACCACCTTGCAGGCATTGGTGTACGCTGCGCTAAAAACGTACTCAAAGTCGTTGATTCAGGTCGGTGGAAAGCCGGTTCTAAAGGAACTGGATATTCCTGTGTCCGCAGACAGCAAAAGCTGCACCTTTGTGATCGGACAGATTCTGTCCAACGCCATTAAGTATCGGAAAGATAATTTACAAGTTGAATTTTCAGCCAGAGCAGAGAAAAACACGGTATCTCTTTTCATTTCCGATAATGGCATTGGTATTTCTGCTGCTGACTTGCCGCGCGTGTTCGACAAAGGCTTTACCGGTGAAAACGGCCGCCGTTATTCCAAATCAACCGGCATTGGTTTGTACTTGAGCCAAAGGCTGTGTCGAAAAATGAATATCTCACTTTCTATTTCCAGCGTTCCGGGACAGGGAACGACTGTGACGATGGTTTTTCCTACGGAAAGCTATTTGCAGGCGGCGGGGCTGTAAAGCCTCGCTTTTTTCAACCTTACATTTTGGTAATACAAATGTAATCTAACTTAATGGCATCGGAAAATTCCTTGTGGTAGAGTAAAAGCACAAAAGCAAGGCGCTTTTGAGAAAGGAGCCTGACCTATGGGCGATACGATCTTACGGGTGGATGACATCCAAAAATTTTACGGTAACAAAGGCAACCTGACAAAAGCCATCGACCACATTTCTTTTTCTGTTCGCAAAGGAGAATTTCTCGGCATCATGGGTGCTTCCGGCTCTGGCAAAACCACCTTGCTGAACTGCATTTCCACGATTGATACCGTCACCAGCGGTCATATCTATGTAGAAGAAAAGGACATCACGGCGCTTCACGGGGCACAGCTTGCAGACTTTCGAGGAAAAAAGCTGGGGTTTATTTTCCAGAATTTCAATCTTCTGGACACCTTGACCGCCTATGAAAATATCTCTCTGGCCCTTTCCATCGCAGGTGCCAAACCCAGTGAAATAGAGCAGCGTATTCCACAGATTGCCCAAGCGCTGAACATTCAGGATGTATTGGGGAAATATCCTTATCAGATGTCCGGCGGTCAGCAGCAGAGAGTAGCGGCCGCAAGAGCAATGGTAACAAATCCCGCCATCGTACTGGCAGATGAACCGACCGGCGCACTGGATTCCAATTCTTCCCGAATGCTGTTGACAATGTTGACCGAATTGAATGAACGGCTTTCAGCAACGATTCTCATGGTAACGCATGACGCTTTTTCTGCCAGCTATTGCAATCGCATTTTGTTTATCAAAGATGGGCAGGTGTTCAACGAACTGCATCGTGGGACGGATACGCGCAAAGAATTTTTTACAAAAATTCTGGAAGTAGTTTCCGTCTTGGGAGGTGAACAGAGTGAACACATGTAAGCTGATTTTCCGAAATGTGTGCAAGAACATTCGTGACTATCTGATTTACTTTCTTACGCTGACCCTTTCGGTCAGTTTGTTCTATGCGTTCAATTCCATTTCTGACCAGCCGGCTTTTTCCAACATGGGCATGACCGGCACGCTCTTATATCGTCAGCTCGGCATTATGCTTTCTACGCTTTCCACTATGATTGCGGTTGTTCTGGCTTTTCTGATTCTTTATGCCAATCAGTTTTTATTGAAACGTCGCAAAAAGGAATTAGGCGTGTATATGATGCTCGGCATGAAAAAAGGGCGTATTTCCCGGTTGTTTGCAGGCGAAACGCTTTGTGTTGGCATCATTGCGCTGGGCACAGGATTGCTTTTGGGCTTTTTCTTTTCGCAAGGGTTTTCTTTGATTGCATTGCGGCTTTTTGCAATCAATCTTGAAAAGTTTCGGATCGTGTTTTCAGCCGGAGCGCTTCGCCAGACCGTGTTGTGTTTCACAATCATCTTTTTTATCGTCATGCTTTTCAATATTCGGTCTGTCACCAATGTTAAATTGATCGACCTATTGACGGACAGCAGAAAAAACGAAAGTATGCAGACTGAAAACCGTATCTTGCCGGTTTGTCTGTTCCTGCTCTCGCTGCTTTGCATCGGAATTTCTGCCGCGCTGTTCAACAAAAACGGGATTCTGCCATCTCACGAAAATAATCTGTTCCAGTTGGCAGCGGCGGCATTGGTCGCGGGAACTTTTCTGCTGTTCTACTCGCTGTCAGCCGTTTTCATGCAAGCAGCAAGTGCAAGGAAATGCTTTTACCTGAAAGGTCTGAATACGTTCCTTGTCCGTCAGATTGGCAGCAAAATCCGAACCAATTATCTTGTGGTAACGGTTGTATGCGGATTGCTGACCATTACGATCTGCGCCGTGTCAATTGGCGCAAGCACAGCGCTTGCTATGAACAAAATGTCCCAATCTGCAACGCCCTATGATTTGAACGTGCTTTCCAATGTTTCTGTTGATGGGGACAGCGATATTGCTGCCTACCTCGCCGCACACGATATTACCATAAGCAACTACGCCAAAGTCACAGAACAAATCAGTGTTTACGAGGCCGATATGACCTACTCTGAACTATTTGAAGGACAGAAAGTCAAATTTTGGCCGATTGATGAAAAAGTTCCTGACAGCAAGGTTTCCGTAATCTCCATTTCGGACTTGAATCGTGCCTTATCCATGCAGAACAAAGCACCCATCACGCTGAACGATGGCCAATACCTGTTGAACTGCAACTACAATGGAACGTATCAGTATGTTGCTGCTGCATTGCAGAGCCACCCGGAAATCACGGTTGGCGGGGCGACTTTACAGCGTGCAGAAGATAACGTTTTGCAGGAAACATACGTTATGACTTCGGTTGGCAATAATGACCGCGGCACCTTGATCGTTCCCGATTTCGTCACCGCTTCTCTTGAAAAAGACGTAAATGTGCTTTTGGTGCAATATAAACCAGATGCAGATTCCAATGAAGTTCTGCAAAAGATGATTCCGATTGGATTGGATAGTACACACGGCTATCGGTATGCCGAGAAGAACATGATGTATGAGACGTTCTACGGCCTTGATGCCTTGGTGAGCTTCCTTTGCTGCTATACCGGGTTGGTCTTTTTGCTGATTTGCGCCGCACTTCTAGCGTTAAAACAGCTTACCGAAACGACCGACAATGTGTATCGTTATGGCTTGCTGCAAAAGCTGGGTGCAGGCCGCTGGCAAATCGATCATACGCTTTTTGTGCAGACAGCCGTGTTCTTTGCCATTCCGCTAGTCGTCGCTGGCGTGTATTCTGCTTTCCTGATTGACAAAGCAATGGCTGTGGTAGAAGAATTTATGAATATCCATATCGCAACCAATATCGGACTGACAATCGTTCTTTTTCTGCTTGTCTACGGAAGCTATTTCCTTGCAACGTATCTTTCCTGTAAACGTATTGTCACAGAACAGCGAGAATTGGAGGTCTAAACTATGTTGCCCGAAAATGTAAACTGGAATGCCGTATTGCAAAGCATCACCGACACATGGCTCCCTTTAATTGGTATGGTCGCCGGAATTATTTTAGTTGCTATAATCGTCCATGTAGCACAAAAGAATAAAAAGTAAAAACACCTGCCGCACGACGGCAAAAGAAAAAAGCCGTCGTACAGCAGACATATCCGCGCGCCCATTTTGAACCGGCGGCTCAATTTTCAGAGCCGCCGCTTCTTTGTGTTTACACAAACCAATGATGACTTGCAGGGATAAGTCTCCATCTCCTTTATAAATGATGAAATTGGCAGAATGTTCCACACAATTTTCTATCAAAACGATTTTCATTATGCTGCATTCATTCTGCCGGGCTTATGAAAAGGCAGGCATTTTTCTTGCTTTCATCATCCTGCAAACAGATGGTTAAGCACTACTGGGTATCAATATCAAAAAAGTCTTTATTTGAGTTCAGAATTCATTGAAGATCAAAGGATCATTCGGATTGCAATTACTGTATGAATATGCTATGATTACGTTGAAAACCATTTGTGTTTCAACTGATCAGACAGGGAGCGTATGAACAGCCATGAAGCATTTGCAGGATATTGCAGATCAAGTTGGTGTAAGCCGGACAACAGTGTCCAATGTGCTGCACGGCAACACAAAAAAAGTTTCCAAGGAAATGATCCGGAAAATTTCGGAAATTCTGAACCAGGAGGGCTATGTCCCGAATACATCTTCCCGTGAGCTGACCCGCAAAGGGTCCTGCATCATTGGACTGGTGCTGGGCTACAGCTGTATCCACGGCATCCCTTCTCTGCGCGATACCTTTGTGGCAGAATTTCTGTCTGGTGTAGAAGAGACAGCCCATCGAAACGGATATTATGTCATGCTGATCAATGGCCAGGACAAAAATACGGACCGGGTGGCAGAGATTGCCTCCCGATGGAATGTGGATGGTCTTGTCGTTCTGGGACTGGACGAAAAGAAATACAAGGAGCTGCGCAGGCAACTCAACAAATATATGGTCCTGATTGACACCTATCCCGAGGCGAAGTACCACTACGTCAACGTGGGGACTGATGATTTCGGCGGCGGCGCCATGATTGCAAAGTATCTGCTGGACAACGGGTACACCCAGGCCATCTTTGCCGCCGAGTGTGATACCGGCGCAGACCATTACCGCTGGAAAGGATTTCAGCATCAGATGCGCTCTGCCGGGATTGACTGCGGAGAAGAGCGCCATATTCTTCTCCCCGAGGATCTTTCTCTGCGCCGTGTCATGTACGGCCACTATTTGGATCGCTTTGTCCAGGCCAGGGCTGTGGCCCTGGCCTCTGACTATGATGCGGCGGAAGTGATGAATTATCTGCAGGACCACGGCATACAGGTGCCGGAGCAGGTCTCCGTCACCGAGTCTGAGGGCGACGGCGAGACCATTCTGGAGCTGCGGGTGGCTCCCGAGGACATGGGCAAGGTGATCGGCCGCCAGGGCCGCATCGCCAAGGAGATCCGCACCGTGGTGCGCTCCTATGCCCAGCGCACAGGCGTCAAGGCATCCGTTGATATCGTGGACTGACCTCCCGATACCACTGCAATGGCTAAAAAACAGGACAGGCGTGTGCCTGTCCTGTTTTTTTACGCGTTTTCGTCCAGCTTCCGGAAGATGGGCCGCAGCAGCAGGGCCGTCACGTAGCTGAGGCTGCTGTATCCCACCAGCACCCACACGATGCTCAGATAAAACCCCACCTCCGGGAGAAACACGCACACCCCCACAGGCACCGCCCAAATGGCCCAGATCAGCAGCATCCGGGGCAGGTTCCCCACCGCCAGCAGCAGGGCATTTTTCATGTGATTGCGCCAGGTGTTTTCATACCGGGCCATCAGCGGAAAAACGAAGGTCATCACCATGGCCGCCAATTGCAGGGCGAACACCGCCATCACCTTCCACAAAAAGGCGTCGTTCAGCCGGGCCACATACAGGTCGAACCCGCACAGAACCGCCACGGCCAGCAGAATCAGCCACACCGGCGTGGCTTTTTTCCAGTTTTCGCCCCATGCACGGAAGAACCGCCGGGCCACATGGCCGTCCTCACCGTCGATGACCTTTCCCAGCACCTGATACAGGGCCGCGCAGGACGCGCCCAGGGTCACCACCGGCAGGGAGCACACCAGCCACAGCACGTTCAGCACGATCAGGCTCCATACCCGCTCCATACCCCGGGCGAAGGCCCCGTTGGGGTCAAAAAACGACTTCAGCACCGGTCACTCCCCCTTTGCAAGGTCCCGGAACCGGTGGGCTGTCTCCCGTCCCGACAGCACCCGGGCGGCTCCGGCCGCCAGGGCCTCCATCTCGAACTCCCCGGCCATGACCTCCACCGGCGCGATAAAGCGAACCTTTTTCGTCAGATAATCCGCCACATAGGCGGAGTGCGCTATGCCGCCGGTGAGGATGATGCGGTCAATGTCGCCGCCGGCAGCCGCCGCCATAGCGCCGATGGACTTGGCGGCGGTATACAGCATGGCATCGTACACCAGCTTGGCCCTCTCATCGCCCCGGGCCATGCGCCGCTCCACCTCCATGGCGTCGCTGGTGCCCAGGTGGGCCAGCAGTCCGCCCCGTCCCCGTACCAGCTTCATGACGCCTGCCCGGTCATATTTCCCGGAGAAGCACAGCCCCACCAGCTGCTCGGCGGCGATCCCACCGCAGCGCTCCGGCGCAAACAGCAGCTCGTCATCCCGGACGTTGTCCACCATTTTGCCGCCGATGAACAGCCGCACCGACGCGCCGCCGCCCAGGTGCAGCACGATCAGGCGGCACCGGTCCAAGGGCCTGTGCAGCACCGTTTCCGCGCAGCGAATGGCCATGGCCCGGGTATTCAGGGCGTGCCCCATCATCCGCCGGGGCAGCTCCGGAATCCCGGTGATCCGGGCCATAGGCGGCATTTCGTCCACCGCCACGGGATCGTACACGAAGGACGGTATACCCAGCGGCTCCGCTATGTCCCGGGCCACCACGCATCCCAGGTTGGAGGCGTGTGCCCCCTGGGTGATGGCGGCCAGATACTCGATCATGTCCCCGTCCACCGCAAAGGCCCCGCTGGGGCACGGCGGCAGCATACCGCCCCGGGCGCACACTGCATCCAGAGTGGTCAGGTCGAAGCCCGCCAGCGCCTCCTCCACGCACCGGCGGCGGAAAGGGGCCTGGTCCATAATGGCTCCGAAGGGGGCCAACTCCTCTCCACTGTGGCGGATCGTTTTCTGCATCAAGGGCGTCTGCCCGTGAAACACGGCGATCTTGGTGGAGGTGGAGCCGGGATTGATGACCAGAATGCGGTAATCCATGGCGTCAGCCCTCCTTTCGCCGGGGAAACGTCACCCCGTTGCACTTGAGCAGCATCCGGAAGGGGTAATCCCGGTCCAGATAGTTGCGGCAGTACCAGTCATAGGTGGCCTGGGGCAGGTGGACCAGCTCCGGCGCTTCGCAGCGGAAGGTCTCAAAGGTATGTTGGTCTCCGGACAGCAACGCCGCCAGCAGCTCCAGCCGTCCCTCCTGCCGCAGGCGCTCCAGGCAGGCGTCCATCACGGCGGCGCAGGCCCGTTCCTCATCGTCGGCCCACAGCTCCTTGTTCCCCAGCCAGAACAGAAATTCCTCCGGGTTCAGGTCCATTTTCGTGGTGATCTGGGACAGCTTGTAAAACCCGGCCCAGTCCCGGTCCCGGAGCACCTGGGTCAGGTACTGCACCAGGCCGTCGTCCAGGGCCACGCAGTCCAGCAGCACCTGAAAGGCGTGCTTTCCGGCATCCGGGTCTGGCTGCGGCTCCTGCGGGGGTTCCTGCTCCCCGTCCCGGCCCAGGAACATGCTTATGGCCGCGCCGGGGTCAAAGCTGTCGTATACCTCCTGAGGGATCTGGGTGCCGTCCTGGGCGGCGCACAGCCGGGCCAGGGTAGGAAAGTCCCCCACCTTCTGCAGCAGCTCCATGCCCCGGGCCACAGGGTCCGTCTCCGTCAGGGTGATACCCTCCGGGGCAGGCCGCTTCCCGTCCATGATCTCGTCGATATATTGCATGCAATAGTCCATCAAGGTCATAAAAAGTTCCTCACTTTGCAGATAACTATCCTAAACTATACCATATCTCCCTCCCCTTTGCAAGGCGCAGCCCCCCTCCCGCATTGACAGAATGTAGGACCACAATACATATTGGACAATAGAAGAAATCGGTAGATTTTCTACACAGACTGCCCCAGGTACGTCTTGGCTGTAGGACCAGAGTTTCTCTTAGAGACTTACACTCCTCAATGCCCCGCTGAGATTCAGGACGGCCTCCAGCACGCCGCCGCCTACAGCCAGGGCTTTATCCGACGCGGTGGTGCAATACTCCGGCTTGCACCGGGGATCCACGTCGCCGGACTTCATCCCCTTGAAGACAGGCGTTCCGTCGGCTAAAATCCCACGCAATACGCCGTCAATGGTGCATTTCATGAGTTCTCCATCCACCTCTCCGGCTATGTCCCCAGCCCGGACCACCGCGCCAATTTCCAGCTTCTGGCAGAATATCCCGTCCGCCGGGGCCCGCAGCACCCGCTCCCCGGCGTATCCGCCGATGAGCCCGGGAATGTTGGTGTTGGGCAGGGCGCTTCCCCGGTAGATCACCCGGCCCAGGGTATGGCCCCGCATGGTCTCCACCACGGCGTGGCAGTCCTCCCCCGCCGTGAAGCCGGGTCCGATGCCGACAACAACCGGCGCATCGTCTATTTTCGTGCCCAGGTTGCGCTTGGCCAGGATGGCGTCCACCAGGGCGTCGGGCCGCAGCTGGGCGCGGCAGGCACAGTCCGGGTCCGCCAGCACCGGGATCAGGCCCCGGCGCAGCAGGCTCTCCGCCTCCTCGACGCTGTCCGCCCGACGGGCGGTCACATCCTCCACCGTCATCTCCCCCAGCAGGATAGCCTGGGAAAAGCAGACCGTGCGGCGGATGGCAGTGGGAGCGGGCAGGTCAGTCATGACCACCTGCATCCCGGCCCGGTGCAGCCGCAGGGCAATGCCGGAGGCGATATCCCCGGCGCCGCGAATGAGAACCTTCATGAAAATCCCTCAATTCCCTGTTTTTTACAAGAATAGCATGTTCCGGCCCCACCGTCAAGGTTGACGCAGGAGCCGGAAGCTGATACAATAACGGCATGGAACAGAAATTAACGTACAATCTGGCGGTCCGGCTGTTTTCCGACGAGAAATGCTTCGGGCCAGGGGTAGCACAGCTGCTGCACCGGGTGCAGGAGCTGCATTCGCTGCGGGCGGCAGCCATGTCCATGAACATGGCCTATTCCAAGGCGTGGACCATCACCAAGCACGCCCAGGCCGCCCTGGGCTTTCCGCTGCTGCACTCCATCACCGGCGGGCGAGGCGGCGGCGGCGCGGAGCTGACTCCGGAGGGAGAGCGGCTGCTGGAAGCCTACGATGACTACTGCCGCCAGCTGCGGGCCTTTGCCGACGGCCTGTTTCAGGAAAAGTTCGGCTATTTACAGGAAAAATAGCCTTTGACAGGCTGAAGCGAGACTGTCAGAAAAATAGGATTGTCTCTGTCTTCGGAAAGGAAGATAGTTACGAAAGAAACCCATCAGGGGTGTCTTTCGTTTTCAATCATTGCATTTTCAGAACTTTTATAGAAGTTTTGAAAATGCCTTTCAGCCTGTCAAAAAGGATTTTTGACAGGCTGAAGCATCCGTATCCCGGGGGATACGGATGCTTTTTGTCTCTTTTACCACTTGTTCTCAACCTTTTCGGCAAAGCCCAGCATATCCCGGACCTGGATGACCCGGCCGTCGTCCAGGGTGGCCGCGCCGGTGAAGCGCCCGAACACCTGGTGCTGGTCGGACTTGATGAGCTTCACGTCCGTGCAGGCGGCCCGGTCCAGAATGGGGTCAAATTTCATCTCAAACCGTCCGTCGTCGGAGGTGAAGCGCCAGGGAGACAGGAAATCGTCCCTCCCGTCCCTCTGGGGGATGTGGAAGCACACCTGGCTGAGCTTGTGGGCCTTGCCGCCGTAGAACAGCATATTCTCGCTGGCGGCAGAGGTATCGCCAAAGCCGTAGCCGATGTTCCAGCCGAAGGGCACGCCGTCCGCCAGACCGGAGGCGCTGCCCCAATACCAGGTGTTGTGATACGTCCACACGCCCCGGCCCCAGTCCAGCACGCCGAAGGAATCCGCCGGGTCGAAGCAATAGGTCTTGTCTCCCAGCTGCACCTGGCCCCGGGCCCTCATGCAGTTGATCTTCTGGTTGTAATAGAAGCAGCCGGGCTTCGGAAACGGCGTGCAGATGACCATGGACTCCTCCGGCTCCTCCGTCAGGGTGACGGAGCCGTCAATGGTCTGGCCGTTCAGAAAATTCTCCATACGGAATGTCAGCTCCCGGCCCTGGGGCACATGGCGGAACACCAGGGCATAGCCCCTGCCGGAGGTGGCGGTGGTGCCGGAGGCAGAGCTCTCCGGCAGACCGGTCCGGCCCATGGGAAAGGCCCGCATGGGGCTTTTGGTCCGCTCCCAGCGCTGGTCAAAATGCAGGAACGAGATGGAGTCTAGGCCCATATACCCGTTGTCGTCAATGGTCAGAGCCACGGCAAAGTGGTCATTGGCGATGAGATAATAGTCCCACTCCTTGATGCGGGATGCCGGGGCCTTGATATCCGCCCGGCGATAGATGGGCAGAAGCCGCTTGGCATAGCCCGGCTCCCGGAGATTGCCGCTGCCGTCCAGCAGGGGCCCTGCGGTGGTGATCTCATGCTGCATGGTGGTACCCTCCCATTTTATTTTCTTTATTGTACCATACGCCGCCGCATTTTTCCACCAGGACTTCCCTTTTGGGAAAATTTCCTGTATACTGAAAAAAACAGGGAGGCACTGCATATGGAAAACGAAGCCATTCAGCCCGGCCGGTGGCGGCATTTTAAGGGGAAGGAATACCAGGTGCTGGGTATGGCCCGGCACTCAGAGACTCTGGAGCAGCTGGTAGTATACCGGGCTCTGTACGGTGAGGGCGGTCTGTGGGTGCGGCCCGCGGTCATGTGGCTGGAGACCGTGGACAGGGACGGATACTGCGGGCCCCGGTTCGTGCGGATCGGAGACTGAACCATGAACTATACCATTGTACGGTCCCATCGCCGGACCATGGCCATTCAGATCAAGCGGGACGGCCGGGTGGTGGTCCGGGCCCCATACGCCGCCACCGATGAAGAAGTCCGCCAGCTGGTGGAAAAGCACCGGGACTGGATCGAAAAAAGCCTGGCGCGCCAGAGGGAAGCTCCGGCCGCATCGCCTCCGAAGCTGACGGAACAGGAAATGGAGGAGCTGCGCCGGCGTGGGCAGGAGATCCTTCCGGGGCGGGTGGTCTATTGGGCGGCACGGATGGATGTTTTACCCACGGGGATACGGATCACCGCCGCACGGACCCGCTGGGGCAGCTGCTCCGGAAAAAACAGCTTGTGCTTTTCCCTGTTCCTGATGCGCTATCCCATGGAGGCCATTGATGCGGTGGTGGTCCATGAGCTGGCTCACATCCGCCACAAAAACCACGGGCCGGACTTTTATCGCCTGGTAGAGGGCACCCTGCCGGACTACCGACAGCGCATCGGGCTTCTGAAGCTGCCGCCCTCCGGGAGTTAAGGCATTTTAATTGAAGCCGCATTTTCCTATTGTGTCCACCGGGAAAACGTGATATGATGGACGATAGAAAACCACAAAATAGGAGGAAGAATCTATGAACGATACCTGGGATCTGAGTATTCTGTATAAGGATTTTGACGACCCCGCCTTTACCGGGGACATGGCAGCCCTGGACCAGGCCATCGCGGCAGTAAACGCCCTGGCCGGTGAGGCGGCGGGCATGGACCACAGCCAGCTGGTGCATCGCTTTTTGCAGGTGCAGGAGCGGGTGGAGGAGCTGACCAACAAGCTCTTCATCTTCTGCAGCCTTCGGTGCAGCGCCAACACCGCCGATACCAAGGCCAACAGTCTGGGCGACCAGCTCAGCGCCAAGCTCAGCGGCTGCGCCGCCGCCAACGCATCCCTGCGCCGGACGGTGGCAGGACTGGAGGACCTGGACGCCATCATGGACGCCGACCCGGCCCTGGAGCCCTATCGCTTCCTGCTGGAGTCCATCCGCCGGGACAGCAAGTACCTGCTCACCGACCGGGAGGAGGAGCTGTTCGCCCGGATGAACATCTCCGGTGCTTCGGCGTGGGAGACTCTGCGGGACAACCTGACCAGCAGCGTGAAGGTGGAGTATAACGGTGGGGTCACCAACCTGTCCGCCATCCGCAATCTGGCCTACGATCCCGATCCCGCCGTGCGCAAGAGCGCCTATGAGGCGGAGCTGGCGTGCTATGACAAGATCAAGGATTCCGTAGCCTTCGCCCTGAACAGCATCAAGATGCAGGTCATCAACGAGTGCCAGGTCCGGGGCTATGCCTCCCCCCTGGACAAGGCCCTGTACCAGAGCCGCATGAAGCGGGAAACCCTGGACGCCCTGCTGGGGGCCATGGACGAATACATGCCCAAGTTCTGGCAGTATCTGCGGGCCAAGGGCAAGGCGCTGGGCCACGAGAACGGCCTGCCTTGGTACGAGCTGTTCGCCCCCATGGGCAAGAGCGACAAAAAGTATACCACCCAGGACGCCAAGGATTATCTGCTGAATATCTTCGGCGGCTTTGACAGCCAGCTGCACGACATGGTGGAGCGGGCCTTTGACGAGGCATGGATCGACTTCTATCCCCGTAACGGCAAGGTGGGCGGCGCCTTTGACTGCGACGTGCCCAGCGCCAGGCAGAGCCGGGTGCTCACCAACTTTGACGGCGCCTTCGGCGACATCGTGACCCTGGCCCATGAGCTGGGCCATGCCTTCCACGATCAGCAGGTGTTCTCCCACCCGCTGGTGTGCCAGGAGTACACCATGCCCGTGGCGGAGACGGCCTCCACCTTCAACGAGGTGCTCACCGTCAGCGCCGCCATTGACGCCGCCGAGAGCAAGGATGAGAAGCTGGCCCTGATCGAAAGCCAGCTGTCCGACGCCTGCCAGATCATCTGCGACATCTATTCCCGGTTCCTGTTCGAGTCCTCCGTGTTCGAGGCCCGGCCCCAGGAGTTCCTGGACGCCGACCGCCTGTGCCAGCTGATGCTGGAGGCCCAGAAGAAGGCCTATGGCGACGGGCTGGACCAGAGCTGCCTGCACCCCTACATGTGGCTGTGCAAGGGCCACTATTACAGCGGCAGCCTGAGCTTCTACAACTTCCCGTATGCCTTCGGCGGCCTGTTCGCCCGGGGCCTGTACGCCAAGTATCAGCAGGAGGGCAAGGACTTTGTGCCCCTGTATAAGAAGATGCTCCACGCCACCTCCGTCACCTGCGTGGAGGACACCGCCAGGATTGCCGGCATCGACCTGACCGACAAGGCCTTCTGGCGGCAGGGGCTCCAGTCCCTGGCCGACGAGATTGACCTGTTCTGCCAGCTGGTGAAGTAACTCCGCACTGCAAAAAATCGCCGCGACAGCTGTCGCGGCGATTTTGATTACTGTTCGTTTTTTTCGGCGGCAGGCTTTTCGCCGAAGCTCTCCTCCAGCCGGTGGAGGCCCTCCTCCATCTCGTGGAAGCCGGACAGGTCCGGCTGGGCCAGGGTCTGCTGGGCCAGGGCCAGCTTCTGGCAAAACTGGCGGTTCAGCTCGGCGTATTTATCCCGGGACTGGGCGCACCAATCCTCCTGCCGACGGGCCATGGTCCGCAGCTCCTCGATGGCCTTGGCCCGGAACTCCTCCGTCCGCCGGTGGGCGCTGATCTCGATATCGGCGATGTGGTCCTTCAGAGACTGATACTCCGCTGCCTGGGCCCGAAGGTCCTCCGTCTCCTGCCGGAGCTTCTGTGCCTGCTCCTGGAGCTGGCGGAACTGATCTTGCAGCTGCAGGCAGGTATCCGCCGCCGCGCTGTTCTCCAGCACGGACTGGCGCAGGGTGCTCAGCTCCGCCTCCATGGCGCGGTTCCGCTCCTGCAGGCTGCGATTTTCCTCCTCCAGAGCGGAAATGCGCTGCTGACTCTCCCGCGAGGTCTGCTGGATATAGCTGATCACGTCCTCCCGGTCAAAGCCGCCGAACAACGCCGTTTTGAAATTGGTATTCATCCCGTATTCCCCCGCTATTCTGTAAATTTGTACACAGTATAGCACAAGGGCCGGATAAAATCAACCGTTTTTCCCGATCATGGCGTAAAGGGCTTCCAGCGCGTCGGACAGGGTCCCCAGCCGGTCGATCAGCCCCAGCTGCACCGCCTGGCTGCCGTACAGAATGGTGCCCACGTCGTTGGACATATCCCCGTCGGCCAGCATCAGCTGGCGGAAGGCATCCTCGGTAATGCGGCTGTGCCGTGCCACAAAGGACACGATGCTCTCCTGCACCCGCTCGAAATACCGGTACGACTGGGGCGCGGCAATCATCAGGCCCGTCATGCGCACAGGGTGCACCGTCATAGACGCCGACGGCACGATGAACGTCTCCCGCCCGGACACCGCCAGGGGAATGCCGATGGAGTGCCCGCCTCCCAGCACCAGGGTCACAGTGGGCTTCGTCATCCCCGCCACCATCTCCGCGATGGCCAGTCCCGCCTCGATGTCGCCGCCCACGGTGTTCAGCAGCAGCAGCACGCCGTCCACCTCCTCCGACTGCTCCAAATGAGCCAGCAGCGGCAGGACATGCTCATATTTCGTGGTTTTCGTGTTGTTGGGAGCCACGCTGTGGCCCTCCACCTGGCCGATGATGGTCAGGCAGTACACGCTGCCCCGCTGGCTTTCCACCAGGGCAGCGCCCAGGTCATAAAGACGCTGGGCGCTCTGGTCGCCGGACTGCTCCGGCAGATGATTGGGTTCCTCCGTCATGGAACGCACCTCCTTATTGGAGATAGCATGTGCATTCCGGCGGAAATCATTCAATTCTGAGGCTGATCCGGCGGTGTGGGACAGAATATGCAGACCGATGCCCCGCTCCAGCTCCGGAATGCGTCGCTTATGGGCCGCAGGCGTATCATATGGTATTCCTCTCAAGCGGCATGGGAAGGCCGTATATTGTTAAACCTGCCGGATATTTCCGGTAAAAAAAGTAAGGAGGGAAGACCAAAATCTTCCCTCCTAACAAGGACACACGGTATTTTTACTTGCCTGCTGCCACAGACTCAACGTGCTTGACCTCGCGGCCGTTATAGGTACCGCACTCCGGGCACATTCTGTGAGGCAGATGCAGCGCGCCGCACTTGGGGCATGCCACGAGACCGGGAGCCGCCAGCTTCCAAACGGAGCTGCGTCTCTTATTGCGTCTTTGCTTGGATACTTTTCCCTTAGGTACTGCCATGTTGACACCTCCTTGGTCTTAACTGCCTGAGCAGTAGTGTATTTGTAATATGCTCACTCGTCGTCCTGCGCGAGCAGCTGGGCCAGCTTTGCAAGCCGCGGATCGACCTGCTTTTTGCAGCGGCACGCCTCGCGGTTGAGGTTGACGCCGCAGCCCGGGCAAAGGCCCTTGCAGTCCTCGGAGCAGAGGGTTTTCGTGTCCATATCGAGGATGAACGCGGTGCCGGCCAGGTCCGCCAGGTCCACCTCATCGTGGTCCAGCAGGACAATGTCGTCGTTCTCCATGTCCTGCTTCTCCTGGGCCAGAACGCACGAGAAGGACGCGGACTTGGGAGCGTCAAACTCCTCCATGCACCGGTCGCATACGCAGCGAAGCGTCGTACTTGCCTGAAGCTCACACAGCAGCACGCCTGCCTGGTTATACACCCTGCCGTCCACAACAACCGGGCGAACCACGGGCTTCTCTCCGCCGAATTCCAGGTCGGACAGGTCCATCTCAAAATGGAAGTCCTGGCTGGCGCCGGGAGTATGCAAAAGCCGGTTCACATTCAGAATCATAGTACACCTCGCAATGACACGAGTAGTATTATACTGAATTTTCCTCCCCTTGTCAAACATTTTCTCATAAATATTTTGACTTTTTTGAAAAAGACGGTAGAATAAGAGCAGACTGGAAATTCTACGGTAAGGGAGGCCCCTTCATGCGGGAGATCACCATCGGAAAAAACGATGCCGGTCAGCGGCTGGACCGCTTTGTGTCCAAAAGTCTGCCCCTGCTGCCCCCGGCGCTGCTTCAAAAATACATTCGCCTCAAGCGCATCAAGTGCAACGGTGCCCGGGCCCAGCGGGATCAGCGCCTGCAGGAGGGCGACGTGCTGCAATTATACATCAATGACGAGTTCTTTGACAAGCCCCGGGAGGATAATCTTTTCCTGACCCTGTTCAAGCCGTCACTGGATATCGTATATGAGGATGAGAACCTGATGCTGCTGAACAAACGGCCGGGGCTGGTGGTCCACGCCGATGAGACGGAGAAGGTCAACACCCTCATCAATCACATCCAGGCGTACCTTTACCAGAAGCGGGAGTGGAACCCCCGGTGGGAGAACGCCTTTACCCCGGCCCTGTGCAACCGCATCGACCGCAACACCGGAGGCATCGTCATCGCCGCCAAAAATGCCGAGACCCTGCGCATCATCAATGAGAAGATCCGGGACCGGGAGATCGACAAGCGCTACCTGTGCATCACCCTGGGCCGTCCCCGTCCTCCAGAGGGGGAGGTATCCTGCTTCCTGCTGAAGGATGAGCAGAAAAAGCAGGTGTCCGTGTACCACCGCCCCGTCCCCGGCGGCAAGACCGCCGTCACCCGCTACCGGACCCTGGAGACCCGGGGGGAGCTGTCCCTGCTGGAGGTGGAGCTGCTGACGGGCCGCACCCATCAGATCCGCGCCACCATGGCAGACCTGGGCTGTCCCCTGCTGGGTGACGGAAAATACGGCGACGGCAGGGCCAACCGCCGCTACGGCGAGACCCGCCAGGCGCTGTACTCTTATCGCCTGACCTTCGACTTCCCCACGGACGCCGGACTGCTGGAATATCTCCGGGGCCGCAGCTTCCAGGTAGACCAGGTCCCCTTCCGGGATAAATATTTTGGCTGACCGCCTGCATCAGCGCCTATTATGCCAGCAAGAATGACAGCTTGTAACAGGAGAACGGAAATTATGCGGTTATGTAAACGGGTTCCCCAGCTTTCGCGGAGTGAAAAACTTCGTTTTCCGTCCTGGAAAAATCCTGGTAAAATCCCGGAAAACGGTTGCGGCACATAGCATTTAGCCGTTGTGGAAAACCCTGTGGAAACTGTGGATAACTCTTTGTAGAGCCTTCCCGGTACAGGCTTTATGTTGCTTTTTGTCCATTCCCTCGTTTTACACAAAAGTAATGGAAAGCGCGGATTTCGACAAAACTCCTGTACTTCCCGGCGGTGGGTCAAGTCCCTCAAACTCCCTGCCGCCGGAAATTTCCGTATCGTTCCGCGAAACTTTCTGCATCCCCGCCGTCATGAATACGCCCCGTATTTCCCGCCGGAGCGGGAAATTTATGGTTGACGGGCGGCAGAAAACATGGTACAATACAGCTTGTGACTTCCCCGGGAGGCCATATGCTTGTGTGGCTCAGTTGGTAGAGCAGCTCACTCGTAATGAGCAGGTCGCCGGTTCGAGTCCGGCCACAAGCTCCAAAAGAACCCCTTTGTCCTTGCGGACAAAGGGGTTCTTTATTATAGCACCTTATAGCACCCTTCAAACTTCCACCGCTGGGAACAGGTCCCAGGGATAGACCCGGGGCGGTGGGCAAAACACGTCCACCCGTTCTCCTGTGACAGGATGGCGGAAGGCCAGGCGGCAGGACCACAGGGCCGCGGTACAGCGGGGGTCCTTGCTGCCATAGCGGATGTCCCCCAGCAGCGGCAGCCCCCGGGAGGAGAACTGCACCCGGATCTGGTGGGTGCGGCCCGTATACAGCTGCACCCGCACCAGAGACAGCTCCTCCGTCCGGGACAGCTCCCGGTAGAACAGACTGGCCTCCCGGACGCCCTTCCGGGGACGCTTCACCACATAGCTCTTGTTGTGTCCCGCATCCCGGAACAGCAGATCCGTCAGCGTGGCGGCTGGCTCCGCCGGATGACCCCGCAGCACGGCCAGGTACTCCTTGACGATCTCATGGGCCTGCACGGCGGCGGTGAGCTTTCCGGTGACCTCCCTCCGGCGGGAGAACACCATAACGCCGCCTGTGATTTTATCCAGCCGATGCACCGTGGCAATATAGGGGTTTTTCTGCCCCAGGGACCGGTAATGTTCCCGCAGCAGCTCCGGCATGCACCGTCCCGCTTGACCGTCCTCCGACAGCACGCCCACCGGCTTGCAGCAGATCACCAGGTGCGGGTCCTCATATAGAATATGCAGCGGCTCCATCACTCACCAGCGGCGGCGGCCCCGATAGGCCCGTTGCTGGCGGCGCTTGCCGCCCCGGCTGCCATACCGGCGGCTGCGGCGGCCCAGCTTCAGCCACAGGACAAACACGATCACCAGCACCACGATGGCCACCAGCGCCAGCTTCACCCACGTCTTGGCAAAAAATGCCTCCACGGCAGCCTTAGCCACCAGGAACCGTGACGCAGACACGTCCGCCTGAGCCAGCAGCGGCACCTGGGCGCACACCTGATCGTTGTAGGTGATGGTCAGGGTGCCCAGCTCCTGTCCGGCAGTGATGGGCGCGTTGACCACATCCTCCTTCAGGTCCACGGTCTTGCGGATATCCTCATCCTTGGCATCCTTGGGCAGGAATGCCTCGGCACTCTGGGCGGGGTACAGCATCACGGTGTCCGTCTGCTTGGACAGGGCCACCGGCTGGCGGTACAGCTCGTCCGTAGCCGCCACCTGGCGCATGGAGAAGTTGTTATAAGCCCAGTTGTACAGCTTTGCGGTTTCGGAGAAGCTTTCCACCGTGGCGCCGCTGCCCTTGCAGCCCAGCACCACTGCCACCAGGCGGCGGCCGCTGCGCTTGGCGGTGGACAGCAGGCAATAGCCGGACTCCTCGGTGGAGCCGGTCTTGATGCCGTCAGCCCCATCATACTGATAGCCCATGATACGCCAGTTGGAGATCAGCGAGTTGGTGGTATACAGCTCCCGCTCCTCGGACTTGTTGGTGGCAGGGACCACATAGGCGGCCGTACCGCAGATCTTCATGAACGTCTCGTTCTTCATGGCCTCCCGGGTGATCAGATAGATATCCCAGGCGGTGGAATAGTGGTTGGGGTCGTGGAGCCCGTTGGGGTTGACGAAGTGGGTGCCGGTGCAGCCCAGCTCCTGGGCCCGCTGATTCATCAGGGCCACAAAGGCGTCCTGAGACCCGGACACCGTCTCCGCCAGGATGCAGGCCGCCTCGTTGGCGGACACCAGCATCATGCAGTACAGCAGCTGCTCCACCGTCAGCACCTCGCCCTCCTTGATGTCGGCAGAGCTGCCGGTGGGGTCCATATCGTTGACCAGGGACGGCGCAGTGACCGGCTGATCCAGGGTCAGGACCCCCTGGTCCACGGCCTCCAGAGTCAGCAGAGCCGTCATGACCTTGGTAATGCTGGCGGGATACTCGGTGTCCTTCTCGTTGAGGCCGTACAGCATCCGCCCGGACTCGTAGTCCATCAGCAGCGCCGCCTTGGCGTTTACCTGAGGCATCTCCACGGCAGAAGCCTGGGGCACGCAGAACAGGCCCGTCAGCAGAAGCGTCAGCAAAAAAACAGATAAAAACCGGCGAATTTTCATTTTCTTTTTCTCCATCTATGCTATAATGGTGGTGGGAATCAGGTCAGCGTGCCCGTTCCCTGCTTATTACCTTTCATTATAAGCAAAATCCAACAGGGAGTCAACAACAGAGCCTATGGGAAAAGTTACAAAAACGGAAATATTTTTGCTGGTCCTGACGCTGCTGTTCGCGGCCCTGTCGGCGGCCCTGTTTTTCACCGGCCGCCCCCAGTCGGAGGGCTACACCGTCACCGCTCAGCGCGGCGACGACAGCCCCCGCCAGCCGGAGTCCTGCCCCCTGAACATCAACACCGCCACTGCCGGCCAGCTGGAGACTCTGGACGGCATCGGCCAGGTGCTGGCTCAGCGCATCGTGGACTACCGCAATGCCAACGGCCCCTTTGCCTCCGTGGATGATCTGCTGGAGGTCAATGGCATAGGCCCCGGCATTTTAGAGACCATCCGCCCCCAGATCACCACAGAGGAGGAACCATGAAAATTTTAGTAGTAGACGACGAGCAGCTGCTGGTCAAGGGCATCAAATTCAACCTGGAAAACGAGGGCTACCAGGTGCTCACCGCCTATGACGGCGCGGCAGCGGTGGAGCTGGCCCGGCGAGAGCCGCTGGATCTGATTATCCTGGATCTGATGATGCCCCAGCTCTCCGGCAGTGAGGCGTGTATGAAGATCCGGGAGTTTTCCGATGTGCCCATCATCATGCTCACCGCCCGCAGCGAGGATGCGGACAAGCTCATGGGCTTCGCCTGCGGCGCCGATGACTATGTCACCAAGCCCTTCAACATCCTGGAGCTGAAGGCCCGGATCAAGGCCCTGCTGCGCCGGGCCGGCGGTCCCTCCCGCGCGGGCCGCAGCCCTGCCCTGCTGACGGTGGGGGACCTGAGCCTGGACACGGAGCAGCGGGTGGCCCTCCGGGACGGCCGCACCATCGACCTGACGGCCAAGGAATACGATCTCATCGAGCTGCTGATGAAAAATCCCCGGCGGGTATACAGCCGGGAAAGCCTGATGAACCTGGTGTGGGGTTATTCCTACGCCGGGGACTACCGCACGGTGGACGTACACATCCGCCGTCTGCGGGAAAAGCTGGAGAAAACACCGGCGGAGCCGGAGTACATCATGACAAAGTGGGGAGTTGGTTATTATTTTGCGGGGGAAAACCAGCCTACAGTTTAAGTTCGGCATGAGCTATATCCTCATCATCCTGGCGGTGCTGGCCCTTCTGAACACCTATCCGCTGCTGATCTCCCAGAGTCTGGTGTTCCAGACCAAGGAGACCGCCATGAAGAGCAGCGTCAAGATGGTGGAGTCGGCCCTGTCCGGTCTGCAGGAGCTGACGGAGGAAAATGTGGGGCAGGCTCTGGCCTCGGTGGAGGAGACCGGCGTGTCCCGCCTGCTGGTAACGGACACTGCCGGGCGCGTCCTGTTTGACAGCCGGGAGGGCGGCAATGCCCGGGGCATGTATGCCGCGTATACGGAGATCGTCCAGGCCCTGGACGGCAACGATGCCTTTTACTGCCGGTACGACAGTCATGCCTTTCTGAGCCGGGGCGCATCCCCGGTGGTATACCGCAACCGCATCATCGGTGCGGTATACGCCTATGAATACGACACCCAGCAGGCGGAGCTGCTCCAGAGCTTTCAAACGAACCTGACACGTATCTCCCTGTTCATCGGCATCCTGGTAGTAGCCCTCAGCACCCTGCTGTCCCGTGCCTTCACCCGGAAGATCCGGGACCTGCTCCAGGCCATCCGCCAGGTCCGGGAGGGAGCTTACAGCCACCGGGCCGTGGTTCGGGGAAACGACGAGATCGCCCAGCTGGCCACGGAGTTCAACAGCCTCACGGGCCGCCTGCAAACCACGGAAGCGGCCCGGCGCCGCTTTGTATCTGACGCCAGCCACGAGCTGAAAACGCCTCTGGCCGGTATCCGGCTGCTGACGGACTCCATTCTCCAGACGGAGGATATGAATGCCGATACCATCCGGGAATTCGTGGAGGACATTGGCCGGGAGGCCCAGCGGCTCAGCCGCATCACCGAGGATCTGCTGCGCCTGACCAGGCTGGACAGCGGCGTTCAGGACGCCGCCTATCCTGTGTCTGTGTCCCGGGTGCTGGAGCGGGTAGTCCGTATGCTGGGGATAGTGGCCCGGGAAAAGGAGGTCACGCTGACCTACGAGGCCAACGAGGACGCCGTGGTCCGGGCCACGGAGGACGACATCCACCAGATCCTCTATAACCTCATAGAAAACGGCATCAAATATTCCGGCTCCATGGGCTTTGTTCACACCGCCCTGCATGTCACGGACTCCACCGTGGAGATCCGCGTGGAGGACAACGGCATCGGCATCCCCGACGAGGACATGGAGCATGTATTCGAGCGGTTCTACCGGGTGGATAAAAACCGGTCCCGGGCCGTAGGCGGTACGGGTCTGGGCCTGAGCATCGTCAGCGACACGGTCCGCCGCCGGGGCGGTGCCATCCGGGCAGAGCACCGGCAGTCCGGCAGCGGCACGGTGTTCATCGTGGAGCTGCCCCTGGCCCGGCGAGAGGAGGACGATACATGAAAAAGCGCCTGCTTCTCCTGCTCCTGTGCCTGACGCTGCTGCTTACCGGCTGCGCCGCAGGCAAGGAGCAAATGCCCGTCTTTCGGATCTACGGTCTGTCCGACACCCCAGGCAGCGATGCCATCTCCGCCGTCACCGTGGACTGGTCCGGGCAAAAGTCCCTCACCGTGGACCGGCAGGCCCAGGCCGCCCTGGAGCAGCTGCTGGGCGGCTGCACGGAGCCCGGCTATCGCAGTCCCATTCCCCAGGGAGTCCAGCTGCGCAGCTGCCAGCTTACCGGCGGCATGGCCCTGGTGGATTTTTCCCAGGGCTATGAGCAGCTGTCCGGCATCGACCTGACCATGGCGGACTACTGCGTCACCCTGACGCTTTCCCAGCTGCCCGGCGTGTCCGTGGTGCGCATCACCGTGGAGGGGCAGGAGCTGGCCTATCGCAGTCACAGTCTGCTGCGCTCTCAGGATCTGCTGATGACCAGCGAGGACGACGTGTCCCGCACCCTGGCCATCCGCCTGTATTTCCCCGCCCAGAGCACCGGACAGCTGACGCCGGAATCCCGCACCCTGACACTCCATGAGGGCGACAGCTCCGCCGAGGCCATTGTATCCGCCCTGCTGGCCGGTCCCCAGGCCGACGGTCTGTCTCCCCTGCTGCCGGACGGCTTCCAGGTGCTGACCGTCCGCGTAGAGAGCGGCACCTGCTATCTGAACCTGCCCCGGTCGGACGTTTCCCTGCTGCCGGAGGGCCAGGATGCTCAGGAGCTGCTGGTCCGGGGTATGGTGAACTCCCTGTGCTCCATCGCCAGCGTGGACCGGGTCCAGCTGCTGCTGGACGGCGAGGTAGCCGCCTCCTTGGGCCAGATAGACATCAGCGGCCCTCTATGTAAGGAGTAGTCCCGTAATCAGTAAAAAAAATGTGCCGCCCGCAGGCGGCACATTTTTTTCGGCTATTTTACTCGTCGTCCTCGCTGTCCTTGGCGTTGGCCAGGTCGCTGAGGTCAAACTCCAGCTTTTCGCCGCATTTGGGGCAGCGGATCTCACCGCTGTCCAGGGTATCCTCGTCGAAAACGATTTCTTCCTGGCAGATGGGGCAGGTGGTCTCGAAATAGGACTCATCGTCATCGTAGTCCTCCTCGTCCTCGTCATCCATCTCGTAGAGGGCCTCCTCCACGTCGGACAGATCGTCGCTGACGGCATCCAGACCGTCCTCCACGTCGCACAGCTCGTCCTCCAGGTCCACGAACTTCTCAGCCATGTCGTCCAGCACGTCGATGATGGCAGCGATGAGCTTGCCCTCCTTGGTGTCGGTGTCCAGCGCCAGGCCCTCGGCCAGGCCCTTCAGATAAGCTACCTTCTCAGAAATTTCCATGTTCATGCTCCTTTCCTGATATGGGTGGTGGTGGGAAAACCGCAGTCCTTACTTGGCGCGGCCCAGATACTCGCCGGTGCGGGTGTCGATGGTAATCTTGTCTCCAATGTTGATAAACAGGGGCACCTTCACCTCGGCGCCGGTCTCCACGGTGGCGGGCTTGAGGGTGTTGGTGGCGGTGTTGCCGGCCAGACCGGGCTCCGTCTCGGTGACCTCCAGGTCCATGAAGTTGGGGCACTCCAGGCCGAACACGCTTCCCTTATAGCTCAGCACCTTGCACACGGTGTTCTCGGTGATGAAGCGGAAGGCGTCGCCCAGCAGATCCTTGCCCAGGGGCACCATATCGAAGGTCTCCTGGTCCATGAAGTAATACAGGTCGCCGTCGTTATAGCTATAGGCCATATCCTTGCGCTCCACGAAGGCTTCCTCGAACTTTGCGGTGGGGTTGAAGGAAGTTTCGGTGACGGCGCCGGTGACGATGTTCTTCATCTTGGTGCGGACGAAGGCCGCGCCCTTACCGGGCTTCACATGCTGGAACTCGACCACCTGCATGATCTTGCCGTCCATTTCAAAGGTCTTACCGTTCCGGAAATCGCCCGCGGTAATGGTTGCCATATGTGTATCCTCCCATGTCATGAGAAAATAATCCTCAACGGGAGTATTTCCTCGTATTCAAAAATTTGCCTATACAGCCCTATTATTTTACACGATAACAGGCGCTATTGCAAGAGCTTCCCGGGATTTTTTCCCCGTTTTTCCGAAAAACCGGCTCTTTACAGGATGGTCAGGTCCTTCTTGGCCAGGGTGATATCCATGCAGCCGCCCTCCTGCAGCACCAACACGTCCTCGATGCGGACGCCGAAGCGGCCGGGCAGATAGATGCCGGGCTCGGCAGACACGGCAGCTCCCAGAGGCAGGGGGTTGTTATTGGCAGGGGTAGCGTTGGGGGCCTCATGGATCTCCACACCCACGCTGTGGCCGAAGCTGTGGCCGAAATAGGGTCCGTAGCCCGCATCCTCGATGACCTTCCGGGCGGCGGCGTCCACATCGTGGCCGGTAGCGCCGGCCTTGGCGGCAGCAATACCCGCCAGCTGGGCCTGAAGCACCGTATGATAGACCTTCTCCATCTCCTCGGTAACATGGCCCACGGCCACGGTGCGGGTCATGTCGGAGCAATAGCCCTGATAGATGCAGCCGAAGTCCATGGTAACAAAGTCGCCCTCCTGGATCTTGCGGTCCGTGGGTACGGCGTGGGGCATGCTGCCGTTGGGGCCGCTGGCCACAATGGGATCGAAGGACATATTTTCCGCGCCGCCGGCCAGCATCAGATACTGCAAACGCGCCGCGATCTCCTTTTCGGTGACACCGGGCTTGATCTCCTTGAGGATCTGGTCCAGGGCGCCCTCGGCGATGCGCTGGGCGGCGATCATGCGCTCCACCTCCTCGGCGTCCTTGCTCTGGCGCAGGGAGATCAGCAGCTCGGTGGCAGGTACCAGCTCGCAATGCAGCTTCTCGGAATAGTGGCGATAGTCGGCCACAGTCATGTACGCATCCTCGAAGCCCAGCTTCTGCACATGGGTCTTTTCCATGGCGGCGTTGATCAGGTCCACATAGGGGTGGGCCGCGTCGGTCTGGGCGATCTCGGCGTTCTGGACCTTATTGTGGGCGGCCTCGATGTAGCGGGAGTCGGTGAAATAGAAATTCCCCTCCCGGGTCACCAGGGCCACGCCGTCGGTGCCGGTGGAGTGGAAGCCGGAGGCGTAAAAGCGGTTGGCCTCGCAGGTCAGCAGCATGCCGTCCAGCCCATAGGTGTTCAGCTTTTCCGCGATTTTGGCAAAATGGTTCATAGTACAAAAACTCCTTTCAGATCCGGTGGATGCCACCGGCTAAGTGCTTCCAGGGGGCCTGGAGGGCATGCAGCACCTTCTGCCACGGGGTCCGGGCCCCGCCGGCGGGCTCCACCATCAGTGCCGTAACGCCGCTGAGGTTGGCGCCCAGCACATCGGTCAGCAGCTTATCCCCCAGCATGGCCGTGTGGGCGGGATCTGTCCCGGCCTGAGCCATGGCCCGGCGGAAGCCCGCCGGCTGCGGCTTTTGGGCGTGGCCCACATAGGTGATGCCCAGGTCGCGGCAAAACGTCTCCACCCGCTGGGGGCGGCGGTTGTTGGACAGGATCATCACCCGGATGCCCGCAGACCGAAGCCCGTCGATCCATTGCCGCACCGCCGCATCCGGCCGGGGCGTGCTTTTGGGAGCCAGGGTAAAGTCCAGATCGCTGAGCAGCAGGCAAATGCCCTTGCTTTGCAGCAGCTCCGGCGTGATCTGCCGGTAGCTCTCGTATACCCCGTCCGGTACCAGAGAAATGCGCATACACCAGTTCCCTTTCTCATAGGTTTGGCTATAGTGTAGCATTTTTTTCGTCGGAACGCAAGGGGGGATATCCATGCCGTTGTATCTTGCCGCCACGCCGGACCGGCTGGCTCAGGCCCGGGCCGTGACACCGCGTCTGGCCCATGTGGCCTACCGTCTGGGCTCCGGGTCGGAGCTTTTGGCCGCCCCGCTTCCGTCGACCCTGCGGGGCGGACTCATGGTGGTGTCGGATTGGGACTGCCCGCCGCTGGACGACCCGGACCGCCTGGCCCGGCAGCTTGCCCGGGTATGCCTGCGGCGGGGCTACGCCGGGGCGGCGGCGGGCTTTGATCCGCCCGCCCGGCCGGATCGGGCCGCCCTGCTCCAGGCGCTGCTGCCTCTGCTGGCCTCCTGCGGCCGTGCCCTGTACGTTCCGGAGCACTACGCCGCCTGCCACGGGGCCTCCGTGCTGCTGTGTACGGCCCTGTCCGGCGGCACCCTGGAGGGACGGCTGAATCAGGCAGCGTCCCGGTACGGGGCGGAGCATCTGGCTTTGGACCTTCAGCGGCTGGCTATGGACTTTCCCGTGCCCTGCCCCAGCGGTCAGGGCACGGCCCTGACCCGGTCCCAGCTGGCCGCCCTGGCGGCAGGCCGCTCCACCTTCTATTCCGACGCCCTGTGCGCCCGTTACTTCACCCTGACCCGGGAGGGCCGGACCCACTTTATCCTGTTTGACGACGCACAGACCCTCCGCCGGAAGCTGGCTCTGGCCCGGTCCCAGGGCATCCGGGACGCCCTGGTCATGCTGCCGGAGGTAGAGGACATTCTGGTCCCGCTGTTCGCCGGAGAAGCGTAAAGCTCCCGCCATTTACGGTCCCGACCATAGAAAGAAAGCGTGCTGAACGCAAACGTTCAGCACGCTTTGAGACGATCAATAATATCTCTTGTTTCTGTTCTTGCGGGCAGCCTCGGACTTCTTGCGGCGCTTGACGCTGGGGCTCTCATAGCACTCTCTTCTCCGCACTTCGGCCAGGACGCCTGCCTTGGCGCAGCTTCTCTTGAAACGCTTCAGAGCGCTGTCCAGGGACTCGCCTTCCTTGACGTGGACTTCGGACATCTATTTTCCCTCCCTCCGATGTATCCGGCTTCATCCAGGATACTCTTTAAGAGCCATTGGACATGACTTTAACAATAGCATTATACTGTGTACCCTCTGCCTTGTCAAGCCATTTTCCAACATTTTTTATGAAAACGAAAATTATTTCGCGGGCTTGACGATGAGGTTCATCAGCTTGTCCTTCACCAGGATGGTCTTGACCACGGTCATGCCCTCGGTGGCCTTTTTCACCTTGTCCAGCTCCATGGCGGCGGCCATCACGGTGTCCTGGCTGCTGCCGGCGGGGACAGTGACGGCGCCCTTGAGCTTGCCGTTGACCTGGATGGCCATGTCCACATGGGTGTCCACGGTCTTGGCCTCATCGTAGGTGGGCCAGGGCATCTGCATGGCCATTTTGCCGGTCTTGGCGGCATAGCCGGTAAGCTCCCACATCTCCTCCACCATGTGGGGCGCGAAGGGGGACAGCAGCAGCATCAGCTGCTCCAGGTCGCCCCGGGTCAGACCGTTGGTATAGAACTCGTTGACCATGGCCATCAGGGCTGCAATGGCGGTGTTCATCTTCAGGTCGTCGATGTCGGCGGTAACCTTCTTGATGGTCTTGTGGATCAGGGCCTCGTTCTTCTGGGAGAGCTCGTCGCTGTCCTGGGCCAGGTCCATCAGATTCCAGCAGCGGTCCAGGAACCGCTTGGAGCCCTTCACGGCCTCGTTGGACCAGGTGACGGCCTTCTCAAAGTCGCCGATGAACATAATATGCAGGCGCATGGTATCCGCGCCGTACTGGGCCACAATATCGTTGGGATTCACCACATTGCCCCGGGACTTGGACATTTTCTCGCCGCCCTCGCCCAGGATCATGCCGTGGCTGGTGCGCTTGGCATAGGGCT
>OLVY01000479.1_pt1 | contig 29942 bp, 23 predicted proteins | sample 1674261 | NCBI WGS metagenome assembly OLVY01 (sample SAMEA103958155, study PRJEB25191) | human gut metagenome | biome: human-associated habitat [ENVO:00009003]; feature: intestine environment [ENVO:2100002]; material: feces | place: Germany | collected 2013/2015
TTGTTTTAATTGTTAAACTTTATATAACCGTCCAAATTTTTAGTGGACACTAATGTTAAAATTTTCCCAAATTTACGACTTTACCGGTGATGCCGCAACAAATAGATCCCTTATTCGGAAACATTTGAACCAAACCCTAAAACAATTGCATATTTTGCTAAATTATTTCTATGTCGCCGGACTGAACCCAACCCTGCCGTCCGTCAGAAATCTCGACATTCGTCCACGTTCCGACAGAGTCGATTATCTTCACTTTCGTGCCTTCGTGGAGTATGAACAGGTCCATCTTTCCATCCGGAGAGGATTTCGTGGATATGACCGGCTTCATCACTATAGCCTCGTCGCGAAGGAAATAGTCGTCCTTCTGGTGAAGCGAAAAGCCGAGAGCCGCGCCCCCAAACAGGAAGCAGACTATTGCGGTAATGAACCCGGTGCGTTTCCAAGCTGTCGTGGGAGCGAGGAAGAAAAGCAGCAGCATCGCGCAGACAAGAACGAGGAATACTATGAATATGATTGCCCAAGCATCGGAGTCGAGAAGGTAGCAGAGCCTCAGAGTCCATGTCTTCAGGACAAATTCCGGAACGGCATCTATGCGGTCCTGCGTGCGGCTGTTCGCGAATTCCAGATTGTAGCGGGCATCCGAATATGACGGGTCTATCTTGAGGGCGCGCTCGTAGTTCACGATTGCCTTGCCGAGATTGTCGGCCTTGAACCATGCGTTGCCGGCATTGTAGTAGAGTTGAGGGGATTCCAGACCGAGAGAGACTATCATCTCGTACCCGGACGCGGCATCTTCCCAGCGTCCATCCGAGTAAGCGGCATTGGCCTTCTCCCAAAGTTGCTGCGGGTATTCCTTCTGCTCTTCAGCCGAGACCTCCGGAGAAGTCTGGAGAGGCTGTTCCTGCGCCCGCATCGGGAACGACATCAGTGCGAGTATGACGACCATAGTGGCCACACCGGCCACGGGCATTTTCTTTCCTGATTTCATAGAAGAGTCAATTGTAGATATAAGTTCGGCAGCCTTTTCGTAGTGAGCCTGCATTGCCTCGTTTCCGGATGACGGTGAATAACGGGCGAACTCACAGTCATCTATGAGTCCGACGAAGGCCGTCACAGTCTCTTCCGGCACACCGCCTTCGGTGAGCCTTGCAGAGATGTTTTCCTTGTTCAGTTCGGACATCGGAATGTTCAGCTTGTCGGCGATGAAACCGAGCAAAGCTTTGTGAAGCTCCTCATAGAATGCCGTGTAGAGATTCTGTTTGAGGAACACGGAAGCAGTCTTGAGTTGCTTCAGAGCTTTCTTTGTGGCCTTTCTGTTTCTGTTGCCGACGACATCGGCACGTCTTGCCGCCATTCGCCGGAAAGCGAACCAGCAAAGAGCTGAGACAAGGAGAATAAGGAGGCAGACCGCAACAAAAACAGCAGAGCCTACAAAGAAGTGGCCCTTTTCCGAAAGCCGTGTCGGCTTTGTGGATATGAACCTGATGTCCTGACCGAGACTGCGGACGTCGTTCTGCTGAACTCCTGGAACTACCGCGCCTCCGGACGGAATGTCAGCGCCTTTTTCGACCGTGAAGTTTATCGGCTGCGTCTGCACCGTGACATAACGCCCGGCCTCGACGTCATAGTAGCTGTACTGAATCGGCTCAATTGTGAACTCTCCGGGGCTGCGCGGAATGAAAGGATACTCGAATTCTTTGGAACCGGAAATGGAGCCTTTGGCACTTTTGTCCGTAATCTTCGTGTCATAGACTTCCATGTCAAGAGGGAAGTTGACCTTCGGGGCTCCGAGGAGGGAAACATTGCCACGGCCCGAGACGGTGATTATCAGAGAATTGGCCTCATGAGCCTTCAGGTTGTCCTTGGCGAGTTTTGCGCTTATGCTGAACTTGCCCACACCACCGCCGAATGATGCCGGGGCACCGGCCGGAAGTGGTGACACATTCACCGTAACGGCACTTGAGGAGACTTTTTTCCTCACCGTCGTGTAGTCGTCAAAAAAGCCGTCAAAGATGCTTCCGGTACGCGACTGCACCCTGACATTGACAAGGCACACGAGCTCGGCAGGGTCAATGGTCAATTTGCCTGTCTGCTGAGGGATAAGCACATAGCGACGGAGCACGGCTGCATCGTAGATTTTCCCGTTGTAGGTCTCCCGTGTGAACTCGATGTTTGTCGGGGCCTCGATCTCTTGACTCCAGAACCCTGTGAATGACGGGAAGTTAGCATTCTCGAATCCAGAGAGATTGGCCCTCTGATAAATTTTGAGCGTCGCGTTAATAGGCTGTCCGACAACGACATTGGTTCTGTCAAGAGAGAGACTGAGGATTATCTCACCCGTGGATGTTTCTCCCGCGCGTCCAACGCCGCTTCCGTTCTGCCTTGCTCCCGAGCCACCGGCTGCGCTCGGATCTGAAGGAACGCCGTTCGAGCCGGACTGCGGGCTGGTCGATGACTGGGACGACGACGGATTGTTCTGCCTGACCACGGAAATGGTCACCGGACGTGAAACTATCTCACTGCCTTTGACCTTTGCAGATGCAGAAGGAAGCGTGAACTCCCCCGCTGACTTAGGCATAAGTATGTAGGTGTAGGACACCTGCCTTGATGCAGTACGTTTGCCATTGATTATGCTGATGCTTGAAGAAGAACTCTTCTGCGGTCCCCAAACAAGGTCAAAGTCCGCCGGACACTCCCAACTAAAGTCCGAGGCGGAGTTCTCTCCCTCTATAACGAAGGTTACGTTAAACTGCTCGTTCAGATCCACTACATTGTGGGTCTGAACTTGAATCGACGTCTGTGCTGCTGCCGTCACCGCTGCAAACGCCCAAAGTATGCCTGCAAATAATTTCCTCATCATATACCCTCCTCTTACTACCAATTCTTTTCCTTTTGACGGGACCTGACCATTGCTGCCTTTTCCTTGTTGACCTTGTCCTGGGTCTCCTTTTCCTTGGCCTGAATGGCTTGGAGCATCTGTTGGGCCGCCTGTGGACTTATCTTCTGCTCCTGAGGCTGTCCCTGTCCGTCACGATTGTCCTGCGGGGACTGCTGACCGCCGTCGTTGTTGTCCTGATTGCGGTCGCCGTTCTGCCCGTCACCGTTGTCATTCTTGTCCTGACTATTCTTGTCGTTGTTGTCCTGATTCTGGTTCTGGTCCTGATTATCCTGGCTTTGCCGGTCTTGGTCCTGGTTGTCCTTATTCTGGTCGCCCTGTCCGCCGCCCCCTCCGTTCTGCTGCTGGTTTTCAAGCATCTTGCGGGCATAGATATAGTTCTCCTTCGCATCCAGGTCGTCCGGACGCATAAGAAGAGACTTTGCAAAGGCATCGACTGCCGTCTTGTAGTCCTTTGCCGCGAGCGACATATCTCCGAGATTATAGTAGTAGTCAGCACCATGGCCTCCCTCAAGCGCGCCCTGTTCAATTTTCTGCATCGATTTCATTGCCCCCTGAGCGTCACCCTGTCTGTAGAGGTCCGCAGCGAGGTTGTAATTGGCCGCCACTGACATAGAGTCCTTCACAAGAGCCTTTCTGTAGTCAATCTCGGCTTCCTTCCAATTCTGTTTCCGATAGTCGCGGTTGCCGCGCCGCACGTCCTTTCTGTCCGTCTGCGCTGATGCCACGGCAGGCAGAAGCATCATCAGTGCGAGGGCCGGCAGCATAAAATATATTTTTTTCATCATTTTCATATCCCGAATTTCCAAAACATCATTTCTTCGTGCCGAAAAGGCTGAACTTCGTCTTCCGATCTCCGATGAGACAAGTGAGAACAAAGAAAAACAGCGCAAACGCAAAGAAATACATATACTGCTCGTCATATTCCTCGAAGACAACGGAATTGAACTTCTCTGCGTCCATCTTCTTTATGTCGTCGATTATCGGATTGAGACCAAATTCGCTGTTTCCAGCACGCACATACGCCCCATTCCCGGCGGAGGCGATTTCCCTCAGTGTGTTCTCGTCAAGACGTGTCACGACAATGTTGCCCTCACGGTCTTTCATAAGCCCACCATCCTTCAGCGGAATAGGCTTACCCTCCGGAGAGCCCACACCGATTGTATAGACCTTTATTCCCAACTCGGCTGCTTGTTTCGCGGCCTTAACCGGGTCATCCTCGTGGTTCTCACCGTCCGTGATGACTATTATCGCACGACTCTTCTCGCTCTGTGCGCTGAAAGAGCGGGCAGCCGTATTTATGGCATCGGCGAGCGCTGTTCCCTGAATAGGCACAGACTCGGTGGAGATTGTATTCAGGAACATTTTTGCGGAAACATAGTCTGTCGTAATCGGCAACTGGACATAGGAACTGCCGGCGAAAACGATGAGTCCTATCCGGTCGTCACGAAGTTTGTCGACTAGTCTGGAGATGGCAAGTTTCGCACGCTCAAGTCTGTTCGGAGAATAGTCCTGGGCAAGCATGGAGTTTGAAACGTCGAGTGCAATCACCACCTCGGCTCCTTTAGTCTCGTGTTCCTTTAGCTTCGCGCCAATCAGAGGACGTGCCATCCCGACAGCGAAGAAAGCGAATCCGAGGCTGAACAGGACGACTTTCCACCATCCGCGGGCCCCGGAATATGAAGGCATAAGCCCTGCCACCAGATCCGGATCTCCGAATGAGGCAACACGCTTTTTACGCATTCTGCGGAAAATGGCGTATACCACAGGAAAGAGCGGGACAAGCAACAGAAGCCAAAGATATTGAGCATCAGCAAAATACAGCATAATCAATCATTTTTTACGGCAGTTTTCTGAAAACCGCGACCTGAAGGATGAATGCGGCAAGCAAGGCAATTAGGGCGACAAGCGCGTATGTTCCGAACAGTTCCTTGTAGACAGGGAAACTGTCGATTGTTGTCCTGGCCTTCTCCATCTTGTTTATCTCTGAATAGATTTCGGCGAGTTTGGTGTTATCCGTAGCGCGGAAATAGCGTCCACCGGTGGTCTCGGCAACCTGCGAAAGCAGTTTCTCATCAATCTCAACCTTCACTTTCTGGATTTCCACGCCCCAAGGGGTCATCACCGGGTAGGGAGCGGTGCCATTTGCGCCCACTCCGATTGTGTAGACACGGATGCCGTAGGTCTTGGCAATCTCGGCAGCTGTTTCCGGAGCAATCTCGCCACAGTTGTTCACGCCATCAGTGAGCAGAATCACCACGCGGCTCTTCGCATCGGAGTCCTTCATCCGCGCAACGGCCGTCGCGAGCCCGTTTCCTATCGCGGTACCATCTTCGAGAAGGTCGGTACTGATTTCTTTCATCAGGTTGATGAGCGTTGCACGGTCAGTCGTAAGAGGGCATTGGGTGAATGCTTCGCCTGCGAAAACGACAATTCCCATACGGTCTGAAGGCCTTTGGGATATGAATTCGATTGCTATATCTTTCGCAGCGCTGATTCGGTCCGGGTTGAAGTCACGGGCAAGCATGGAAGTGGAAACGTCCATCGCAAAAACAATGTCAATTCCCTCAGTGTCAATCTTTTCCATCTTCTCCGATGAGCGCGGGCGTGCAATGGCGATAACTATCATAACCATCGCGAGCAGCATCAATGCAAAAGGAAGATGACGGAGATATTCCTTCACGCTATGTCCCGCCTTGAGCCACGGGGCACTTGCAGACACGCGCAGATGGGCCTGGCGTCCGAAAACCTCGCGCAGAATGTAGAGAACCAGCAGAAGAGCCGGCACCACCGTGAGCCAAAGAAGTTTAGGATACTCAAAAAACATCACTCGCCCTCCTTTTTATTTTCTTCCGCCTGTGCTGCAAGATCGTCCTGATAGGTCTGGGTGACAAACCTTACGGCAAGCGGAAGCACCGCCGCATTCTCCTGCTCACTCGCAGTATGTTTGGCGAATTTCACAAAGTCAGCAGTCTCAAAAAGATTTTTCAAATCCTTAAGAAGTTCTTTTCTGTCAGCGGGTTCATCCTCGAACTTCGGCTTCATATCGCGGAATATTTCGGCCGTTGTCATCTCCATGGCACCGATTTCATAACGGGAGGAAATGTACTCACGAAGCACGTCTGTCACTCCCGAATAGAACTGCTTCTGTTTTTCCGGAGCCCAAAGTTTGTCGCCACGATAGCCGTCGAGTTTGCGGAGAGCGACGATGTGCGCAGGATCCCCGTGATCCGACCCTTCGGCCGACTTCTTCTTGTGCATCTTGATAAGGCACACAATCGCAATCACCGAAAGGACAACAAGATAGAAGAGCCCGACCCATGGAAGTACCTCCGCGGCAGTGAGCGGATAGCGTATGATGTCCTTTATGTCGTGCGGCTGGAAGGACGTCGTGTCGACCGGCATGGTCATCACATTGAAGCGGATGCTGTCGAAAAGCAGTGTGTCCACCACTCCGTCTTTGGAAAGCCGTGCAACAGGCAGTTCACCGAGTTGATATTCTCCCTCGTCAAATGTCGTGAGGACAGTTGAAACCTTTATGTCATAGCTAAGAGGGCTGTTCTTCTTTGCCTTGTAAACCTTGAGAGTGTCGGACTTCCAGGGTTGGAGGAACATAATTCCCCGCATGGTACTGTCATTCAGCGGAGGAAAGGCATACTGTGTGCCTGCCTCGACCCTGTCAAGTTTAATTCCGTAGAGCAACTGGTCGGCAATAAGGATACTGTCCCGCTTCTGAAGTTGTTCAAGAAATGGAGCTCCGCCGTGCACGATGTGACCTCCCTTCAGCTGAGGAGCGTCACTCGACACGACATCAGCCACATTGGACGTCACTGCTGAGTCCTGTGCCGCCGCAGGAAGTGTGGCAAGCAGCAGTCCCAATATGAATAATCTAAATCTCATCTTCAATCCCACAATAAACCTATCCGCCAAAGCCTTAATTATTTGTTAATTATCTGTCAATCTCTTACCTCTGCTGAAAAAGCCGCATCAGAGCCTGAACATAATCTTCATTCACAGCCACGCTGACCTTATCTACATTGTATTTCATCAACATTTTCGACTCGCTCTCACGCAGATTCCGAAACCATTCCTCATAGAGCCTGCGCAATTTTGCACTGCCGGTGTCCACCCAAGCGGTTTTCCCTGTTTCGGAGTCCTTGATATTCAACAGCCCCACATTCGGTATGCTCTGCTCGCGTGGGTCGTAAACCTCAACAACGGAGATGTCGTGACGGTTAACGGCGACTTTAAGGGCATCCTCATATCTTGGCTGTCCCTGAGCGTCCGCATCAATCATATCAGAAAGCACGAAAGCGTTGCAGCGTTTTTTGATTGCATTAGTGAGATATCTCAGAGCCTCAGACAAATCCGTCCCCGTCGACTCCGGCTCAAACTCCAAAACTTCACGAATAATGTGCAGCAGATGAGTTCTTCCCTTTTTCGGCGGAATGAATTTCTCAACTTTGTCGCTGAAAAACAGGGCGCCCACCTTGTCATTGTTAAGAATCGCTGAAAAAGACAGAACTGCGGCAATCTCAGCAATCATATCCCGCTTAGTCATCCCTGAGGTGCCGAACAGTCCCGAACGGCTGGCATCAATCAACAGCACAACCGTGAGTTCCCTTTCTTCCTCAAAGACTTTGATATATGGAGAATGAAGACGTGCCGTGACATTCCAGTCCATATTGCGGACATCGTCACCATATTGATATTCACGCACTTCGCTGAATGCCATACCGCGACCCTTGAATGCAGAATGGTACTCTCCCGCAAATATCTGATGCGAGAGAGCCTTTGTCCGAATCTCAATTTTCCGAACTTTTTTCAGAAGATCACTTTCTGTCATAACATTTAAGTACACTATGGCACCTCAACGACATTCACAATCTGATCGATGAGGTCATCGGTCGAAATGTTTTCAGCCTCTGCTTCGTAGCTGAGCCCGATTCTGTGACGAAGCACCTCGTGGCACACGGCACGCACATCCTCAGGGATGACATATCCCCTTCTCTTTATGAATGCGTATGCCTTGGCTGCGGCTGCAAGAGAGATGCTTGCACGAGGGGATGCACCGTATGAAATGAATCCCGCAATTTTGTCGAGCCCATATTCACCCGGAGTTCTCGTGGCGTAGACGATGTCAACGATGTATCTTTCGATTTTTTCGTCCATATACACTTCCCTCACAACCTCACGGGCACGGATGATGTCTTCCGGCTTCAACACAGCAGAAGCTTTCGGAAATTCTCCGCTGTTGTTCATTCGGAGTATGAGTTTTTCCTCTTCTTTTTTCGGATAGGTCACGACAACTTTGAGCATAAAACGGTCGAGCTGAGCCTCCGGAAGCGGATAGGTACCTTCTTGTTCTATAGGGTTTTGCGTCGCCATCACAAGGAATGGTTCCGGCAGGCGGAAGGTCTCGTCACCAATTGTCACCTGACGCTCCTGCATCGCCTCAAGAAGGGCGGACTGAACTTTTGCAGGGGAACGGTTAATCTCGTCGGCGAGTACGAAATTGGCGAAAATAGGTCCGCGACGAATCTGGAATTGCTCGGATTTCTGGGAATAAATCATTGTTCCGATAACATCCGCAGGAAGAAGGTCCGGAGTGAACTGTATTCTGCTGAATTTGGCATCCACCGCCGAAGAGAGTGTGTTGATTGCCAGGGTTTTTGCCAGTCCCGGCACACCTTCGAGAAGTATGTGTCCGTTTGCGAGAAGCCCTATGAGAAGATTCTCAACGAGCTGTTTCTGGCCCACTATGACCTTGTTCATTTCCATCGAGAGAATGTCCACGAAGGAACTTTCCCTTTGAATGCGGTCGTTGAGCTCTTTAATGTTTACGCTATCCATATTTTTTGTTTTTTAATATCTTTTGTTTTTTAACATCTTTTTGGTCTATATTTGTCTTCTCATCGGTCACATACGCCCGGTATGCTCCCTCTATCCTCAAAAATCTGATTAAAAATTTATCTGTTATACTGTTTCTATTTTCTTCTCATCGGTCACATACACCGTCACATACGCCCGGTATGCTCCCTTTGTGTCGTTAAGTTTGCATATCTTTGCATAAAATTGTGAGATATGCATTACATCTTGACTTTGTCATATAGAGGTGCCGGACTAAGCGGCTGGCAGATTCAGAACAACGCGGTGACCGTGCAAGGAGAACTTGACAGGGCTCTCGGGATTCTTTTCGGCGCTCCCGTGCAGACGACAGGAGCCGGAAGAACCGACGCCGGGGTCAATGCAACGAACTATGTCTGTGACTTTGAAACTCCGGAGCCGCTCCATCTGACAAAGCAAGACTTCTTATACAAAATAAATGCCATCATAAGGAAAGAAATTGTAGTTCACGATATTGCAGAGGCGGGCGTGGAGCCTTTTTCAGACGATGGCGAACATCTTTTCAATTCGAGATTTTCAGCAAAAAGCCGAAAGTACCGCTACTTCATCCACAGTGCCAAAGACCCCTTTGCAGAAAGTTTTTCGTGGAGGTGTCCCTGGCCACTTGATGTGGAACGGATGAATGAGGCTGCTGCACTGCTTCTTGGGGAACACGATTTCAGCTGTTTCGAGAAGACCGGAGGAAACAACAGCACAAGCATCTGCACGGTAGTGTCGGCCCGGTGGACGCACTACAGTCCCTCACACACAAGCCTGCTCGGCTTTCCGGACGACGGGAATTACCTTGTCTTCACAATCGAAGCAAACAGATTCCTGAGGAATATGGTGCGGGCAATCGTGGGGACGCTGGTCGATGTGGGACGCGGACGGCGCAGCGTAGATTCCGTCCGGGAGCTTCTCCAAAGCGGTAAACGCAGCGATGCCGGGGAATCAGTCCCCGGCACCGCCCTATTTCTATGTAAGATTATTTATTAAAAATATCCTTAATGCTCCCCAGCGACGACAGCATATTAGAAGCCTCATAAGGCAGATAAACAGTCTTGTTATCCTTGCCGCTAACCATCTCCTTAAGAGTGTCTATATACTTCACTGCCAACATATAAGCCGCAGGGTCTGTCTTAGCTGAAGCCACAGCCTCGGCAACCAGACGAATGGCATTAGCCTCTGCCTCCGCCTGAAGCACCTTCGCCTTCGCCTCACCTTCCGCGCGGAGAATCTGCGCAGTCTTCTCTGCCTCGGCATTATTGATTTCAGAAGCCTTGTCACCCTCTGACTTGAGAATCGCTGACTTCTTCTCACCTTCCGCTCTGAGAATCTCGGCACGCCTCATACGCTCTGCCTGCATCTGCATCTCCATCGACTCGCGCACGCTGTCCGGAGGTGTGATGTCCTGAAGCTCGACACGGTTCACCTTTACACCCCATTTGTTAGTGGCATCGTCAAGCACAGCACGGAGTTTCGAGTTGATAGTGTCGCGTGATGTGAGCGTCTCGTCGAGTTCGAGCTCACCGATTACGTTACGGAGAGTGGTCTGAGTGAGTTTCTCGATTGCGTTAGGAAGATTGTCAATCTCATAAACAGACTTCTTAGCATCCACAATCTGGAAATAAAGCAGCGCATTAATCTGTGTGCTGACATTATCCTTGGTAATCACCGTCTGTTTCGGAAAATCATAGACCTGTTCACGAAGGTCGATGACAGAAGAGTTGGTCATTTTCACGATAGGCTCGCCACCGAAAGCGGAGTTCGTAATCTTTCGTGAGGTCACAACCTTGGCCTTATCGATGATAGGCCAGATAATCTGGATTCCCGGGCTGAGCACACGGTCAAACTTTCCGAGCCTCTCCACTACGCGGGTTTCCGACTGAGGGATAATCTTGATACCCCGAAGAATGTAAATCACGACAATTGCCGCAATTACGATGAGAACGATTGTTCCTGCTGACATGTTATTTATTATGTATTAATATGTTTCTATATTTCCGCAAAGTCTTGCCCGGGGTATGCCCTACGCCGTCGGAGTCTCAGACTTCTTCGTCTTTACGGTAAGGATTATGCTGTCGTAAGAGACGATTATGACTTTCTCTCCCACCTGGATATCGCGCCTCGGTTCGTTGTCATCCTCCCTCGCGAGCACAGCCTGCCACTCGTCACCGTCAATCTTGACCCTACCTACATCCTCCGCCGGAATCATCTCGATGACAGTAGCTTCTCGCCCGATAAGGCTCTCCATGTTCGACTTGTAACCGCCCTTGCGCTCGGCCCTGCGGGAAAGAACCTTCAGCGCGAAAGGCCTCACGAAAATAAAAGACAGGAGAGACCCTACAACAAACAATCCAATCTGCCAGTTGAGAGTATCCGGTGCAACTGCCGCGAGAACGCAGCTAAAAAGGCAGCCGATTGAAAGGCAGGCTGCCGCGAAGCCCGGCGTGAAGATTTCCACAAGAAACAGCAGCAGAGCCGCCAACATCCAGATGAGCCAAAGATCCATAATCCAAACAAAATTACAATTCAAAAATCTTCCAAATATATGAAGATGTTTTGAAAAATCAAAAGGCGGAACATAGCTTTTATCCATATTCCGCCTTTCATATTAACTACCAAGAGAGTGAACTACCAACTCACTTTGCCACCGGGATTGAATTCTTCGGTTGTCACTCCACTGTAGGAGGACTGGGTCGAACTTCCGGCTATATCGGAAAGTCCCGGCCAGTCGTTTATGTTGTAGCTGTCTTTCACGCCTTCCGGAGCAAGAGGGAAGAAACTGAACTCGCTGCCGATTTTCTTCTCGATGTCGGAAACCGAATAGATGTAGTCGGCGAGAGGCGGAAGCGAAGAAAGTTTCTCTCCGGTGAAATTTTGCGGGAACCAGAATCCGATTGCCATCACCTCGTCCGCCGAGCACTGCCATATCGGCTTTCCTGTTGAGCCTGTCTTTGTCCGCAGCACAAGCTTATAACGAGCTGTAGGCATTATGCAGTCCTTCGATTTAGCAGAAGTCGTGCCCCAGTTACTGGCATCCTTTAAGGACCAGGAATTGTCCCCATAGTAACAGCCGACCACCACATAAACCGTGTCGCTGCATCGCCACTGATTTGGAAGTATATTCTCCACCATACCCCAATGGGAGTCTTTGGATGTTTCGTTCAAGTAGGATTCCGGAGCGATGTTGGTCGGATAGAATGTCTGTACATTAAGCTCAATCGGATTGTTTTTGTTTCCGCACCCCCTTTCCGCAGAACGCATAAGGTGACCTTTGGTGACAGTCTTTCCTGTCGGCATCGGCGACCAGTATTGATATTTATCCGACGGAGTGCCATTGGTTGAAGACCACGGCCAGGCATTCCAATCCGAGGCATAAATTATCGACTGCTCGCTCTCGCTGAAATATGGGTCCGGTCTCCACGGGTCCTTAACAGGGCGGGTGTAGCCACCTTCCCAATAGATGTCGTGACAAGGATATGCCACCCACATAGGGTTGTGCCGGCGGATGTCGTAGCAAGCCTCGTAGTTTCGGACATTCTGCTTTGTCTTGTATGTCTTTGCCCGATGGTCGACATATTTATAGTCCGAATTCGATTTGAGAGTTGCCGGTCTTTCGATGTAGTCCTTCACTCCCGGCTCAGGATTCGGTCCCGGGTCTGGAGTACCGGAGTGCCCGAAATCATATTGCACAGAAGCGGTTTCTGTCGTGGTCACGAGCCTGAGGTCATCAGTACGCCCCTGAACACCGTCGGCAAGGGCTTCAACCTTTATATTGAGTTTAGTCGTTTCTGATGATGTGACCTCAAAAACGGATTTCGCAAGATACCAACTTCCATATTTATCAATGGTACAATCCAAAATATGGCTTTTCTTACCGTGTTCGTCGGAGATTTCAATCTTGAAAGCCTTCTTATAATCCTTCGGAGTTTCTCTGTCGTAAACACAGAAACCTACCGAGAGTTTATAAGTCCTTTTATCTGTCGGAAGAACTATCCCGCTAACAGTTATGTTGGAGCCATTTTGGGAATAATAAACTCCGTTCACGCCAGATGCTCCAGGATAACCCATTGAGACATAAGAGCTTCGCACAGTAGTATTTAAACCGTCATAGCTGACTCCCTCAATTCCGCTGCCCTCCATATTGCGACCATCAGTCCAGGTGTTGAAATAATTTCCATTACCCTCCGATTTCACCTTGTCAAGATTGTCGTAATAGACAACAGACTCTTCAACAGGAGTGGGACCCGGGTTAGGTTCCGGGTCAGGATTTGGGGTCGGCTCAGGATTTGGATTGGGCTTCGGGTCCACGATGCCCGAATCCGGTTTTTTCGGCATCTCTTCAGGCTTGCAGGAGGACAATCCGAGAACGAGAGCCGCAGTCAAGATGAAATATAAAGGAAAACGTTTCATGTTAGTCATATTATTCTTCAAATAGGAACAAAGTTACAAATTTTACCGAACATTACCAGTTGCCGTGCTTTTTCGCGAAGTCTTCGATTGAGAGGGCGGAATTATTTGCCGATATGGTCAAGACAAAAGCAGATGGTCCATACAAGCCAGCCACGCCATCACCAAAAACAAGTGAGTTGAATTCTATTTTTCCCATCGCTTTGTCATATATGCCTAATGGAAAATCATCCTTGGAAACCGATGTGTTGAGCGTAGCGTAACATCCGAAACGAAGAGGAGAAGCAAAACCGTTATATGCTGTATTATATATTCCCATATCATTCATTTCGTAAAGTATATCAACAGCGGAAGCGTCACGAGCATCAATTATTGTCATGTAGTCTCCTTGTTTATCCACAAAAGAAACGTTCTGCAGTTCAGCGTTCCCTTTGAAAAGATTCTCGATAACAAACACATCCATTCCCGGTACTTTCTTTATCGTCAGATTGCTAAAAGTCATATCTGCAAGAGCCGGGGTATCATTAAAAATCCGAAACAAATTAGTCTCAACAACACCTGATTCAGAAACTATCTCAAGTACAGTTGTCTTCGGATTGAATATATAGTAGTCCGTTGTGATGTCTTTCCTGACGATTGTTTCCATTCCCGTTGAAGACGTTGCGATGACAAGAATCACATAGTCTGTGAGCGGTGAAAGGTCCCACCAATTCCATTCACATCCTTCGGTATTCGCCTGTGCAATCTGTTCGGTGTCTAATGGTTTTCCATATTCCTTCATAATTTCGGAATCGCTCTTGCCGGAGGAAACCAACTCTTCATATCGCGCTTTCGTGAACAGCCACAGAGAGATGCCGGCAGCATCGCCGGATTTCAGAAGGGCATGAAGTTGATTGTAGGTAACCGACTGGAACGAGACATCCAGTGTCGGGGCAACTCCGGTAGGCGCAGCCGTGGTCACGTCGATGATGGTACATTTGCCCACTCCGGTGTTTCCAAAAATATATTGGGCTATGACTTTATAGGAAGTCGATGCAGCAATCGGAACGGCATTTCCGGTAGAGTTATAGGCCTTAGTGAATTCCATTTTGAATGACTTTCCACTATTTGTCTGGCACTCATGGTTGTTGATAAATACAGAAGCAAGGCTCTGTTCCGTCCAAGGGTTTGAGTTCATGTAACTATCCCATGCTGCGGAAGCTATCGCCAGATAGCGTACGGACATGGCGTCGTCGCACACGGCATCAACTGAGAACGAGGTCGGAGCAGACTCAGCGGCAGTCAGTTTTAAAGGTGCAGAAGCCTTATAGTCAAGAGGAGCCATTTCCTTAATCTCGCTCCGTCCTACGGAAAACGCATCTGTCTTTGTACGAGTAAACACATTACCTTCAATGTCTTCGACAACTATGCTGATTCCTGCCTCATCAGTGAATGGCGCCGTGACAAAATAAAACCAGGTTGGAGTGGAGGAAAGGACAACCGTCTGCTGCGCATCACATGTCAACCACACAAAACTGCGCATAAGATTATTATATTTTGCGTCGAAAACAGCCCCGGAATAATTTTTCGTGCGAATCTGCTCCTCAGATAACTTTAGTAGGCCGCTTATTGTTCGTCCTCCGTTGGCTTTCAGAATAACTCGTGATATCGCTTCACCATTTCCAGTAAGTCCAACCTTGACAACGGAGCCAAGGTTATAGAATTTGATATCCGTGTCTGTGCTATAGCCAACCATAGGGTTAGTAAATGGCGCGAATGTATCCGTGAAATAATGCTGGTACGGATACAGGTACACACTATACCAATTGACACCGCCATCCGCATAGAAATCATACTGCGGTCCGAAATTTTCCTCTGTTCCAGACTCTGAACCCTTCACATACACAGCATAGTACTCATTGGCTTTTTCGACGCCTTCGACTATTGCGACTGCCGGATTTTCGGAGTCAACAATAACAGCATAAAGCGTATGGTTTATCACGACCTTGTCACATTCGGACCAGAGGACTGTTTTGTCGTCCTGGAGAGAAGTTTTTGTTGCTGGAGCGGAGAGATGAAGTGTCACCGTTTCCTTTTCAGGAGAAGAAGGCTTTAAATTTTCCACAGGTTCCTTGGCGCATGACAAGACTACGACAAGTGTCGTGACTGACATCATGGCCCTTGAGGCAAGAAATTTCAGCGTTTTCATATTGAATGTATTTAAGTTTTTGCCGGTTAACTCACTACAACTTCCGCAAATATAAGCAATTATCCCCCCCCCATGCAAATTTTTCTACTTTTTCTCAAAAAAAACACGAAAAACAGGTCCCAAAGCCGAAACTTCAGAACCTGCTAATTAAGAAACTTTCAAAAAAGTTGAATATGAAATTGAATAAAAAGATGGAGTACAAGGCGTTCGGTGAAGATAAAACCGCAGCAACCTAATGGTTGTGAGGATTTTATCAAGACGAGCAACGCAGTAATCCGCTTTTTATTCGATTTCTACTTAGTCGCTAAGAGAGAAACGCTTGAAAGTAAGCACCTGTGCCTCCTTATCAGCTTTGGCGAGGACATCCTTAACGGCCTCCTTGCCATCACCCATCTGGTAAGCCTGCTCAAGAAGAGTGTTCTCCTTGAAGAACTTGCCGAGTTTACCCTTTGCAATCTGCTCAAGCATAGCCTCAGGCTTGCCTGCCATCTTAGGGTCGTCTTTCATCTGCTCCTTGTAGAGAGCAACTTCTTTCTCGACGATTTCTGCAGGGCAGTCTTTCTCGGAAACTGAAACAGGGTTCATTGTTGCAACCTGAATTGCAATTCCCCTTGCGATTTCAGCGTCAACCTCTTTGCTGAATCCAACCACTGAGGCAACTTTGCCGTTGTGGTGCACGTATGCAGCGGAGAACGGTGCGCTGATGCTTGCGTAGTATGCAACCACATGCTTCTCACCGGTTTTTCCAGTCTGCTCAGTGACAGCAGCCTCTACGGTTCTGCCGTCAGCGAGAACTACGCTCTTGAGAGCCTCTGCATCAGCCGGGAACGCTGCGATTGCAGCATCTGCGATTGCATTGGCAAGAGCCTGGAACTCAGCATTCTTTGACACGAAGTCAGTTTCGCATCCAAGGCAAACGAGGATGGCCTTGTCGCCGTCGATGCGGGTGAGAACAGAACCCTCTGTGGTTTCCCTGTCAGCACGCTTCGCAGCAACGAGTTTACCCTTCTCGCGGATGATTTCCTGTGCGCGGTTGTAGTCGCCTTCAGCCTCTACGAGTGCTTTCTTGCAGTCCATCATTCCTGCGCCTGTCATTTGACGCAATTTCATTACGTCAGCTGCTTTGATATCCATTGTCTTGAATTTTAGATGTTAATTTTTCTTTCGCAAATTACTCGGCGTCAGCCTTTGGAGCTTCTGCAACCTCAGGAGTTTCCTCCTGTGCAGGAGCAGCTTCCTCTACGGCAGACTCAGCCACCGGAGCGGTTTCCTCAGCGGCATCTTCAGCCTTCGCGCCTTTGCGGGAACGAAGCTTCTTTCCTGCCACCTGCTTATCGTCAGCAACCTCTGGAGTTTCCTTTTCCTTCTCGAGTTTCCTTTCGTTCAGCCCCTCGTTGATAGCCTGGCAAAGAATGTCCATAATGTAGGAAATTGACTTTGCGGCATCGTCATTAGCCGGAATCACGTAATCAATCGGAGTAGGGTCGCAACAAGTATCAACCATAGCGATAACCGGAATGTTAAGACGATTTGCCTCCTTAACGGCATTCATCTCTTTCTGTACGTCTACTACGAAAAGTGCGGAAGGAAGACGGCTGAGATCCTTGATTGAACCGAGGTTCTTCTCAAGTTTAGCCCTCTGACGGGTAACCTGAAGACGCTCACGTTTTGCGAGAGTGTCGAATGTGCCATCTTCAATCATCTTGTCGATGGTGTTCATTTTCTTGACTGCCTTACGGATGGTCGGGAAGTTGGTAAGCATACCGCCGGCCCAACGCTCTGTCACGTATGGCATATTGACTGAAGCGGCCTTCTCTGCGACAATGTCCTTAGCCTGTTTCTTCGTTGCTACGAAGAGAACCTTGCGGCCTGAACGCGCGAGCTGTTTGAGAACATCGGCAGCCTCGTCAATCTTTACTATACTCTTGTGCAGGTCGATGATGTGGATTCCATTCTTCTGGTCGAAAATGTAAGGGGCCATCTTAGGATTCCACTTTCTCGCCAGGTGTCCGAAGTGTACACCTGCATCAAGTAATTCCTGGAAATTTGATCTTGGCATTGTTTTAAATTTTTCTTTGTTTTTACTTTCCCCACTTCGGCTTGCCTTGCCTTATGAGGCTCTTTTCTTCATTCCGGAAGCAGCGGCCTTGCCGATCTCCGAAATTTCCGCAGTCAGGCAATCTGTCGGGCAGCCCGCCGGAATTCGCATCCCGAATCGGAGTCCCGCGATTTTGAACCGGACTGTGCTTTTGAGTAAATCAAACAGTAACGATTAACGTTTGCTGAACTGGAAGCGTCTACGTGCACCAGGCTGACCAGGTTTCTTACGCTCAACCTCACGGGCGTCACGTGTAAGGAATCCTGCAGACTTGAGGGCTGAACGGTATGCCTCTTTGTCGACCTCGCAAAGTGCGCGGGCGATTCCGAGACGTGCAGCCTCTGCCTGTCCTTTGATTCCGCCGCCGTCAAGGTTAATCTTAACGTCGAACTGACCTTCAGTACCGGTGACAGCAAAAGGCTGGTTCACAATGTAACGGAGTGAATCCTCGCGGAAATAATCGTTGAGTTCACGGCCATTGATTACAATGTTGCCTTTTCCTGCTGAAACATAAACGCGAGCAACTGCTGATTTACGTCTTCCAAGGGCGTTTACTACTTTCATTGACTCTGCTTAAATTTCGTTTAACTTAATTTCTTTAGGATTCTGTGCCTGATGCGGGTGCTCAGGACCAGCGTAGAGGTAGAGGTTGTTGATGATCTTGCTGCCGAGACGATTCTTCGGAAGCATACCCTTGACAGCCATCCTCAGAAGCTCTGTAGGCCTCTTCCTGAGGATTTCGGCAGGTGTAGTGAAGCGCTGACCACCAGGGTTGCCGGTGTAGCGGACATACACTCTGTCGGTCATCTTCTTGCCGGTGAGTCTCACCTTGTCAGCGTTGACGATGATGACGTTGTCACCACAGTCAAGGTTCGGGGTGAATGAAGGCTTGTTCTTACCACGGAGGATAAGGGCAACCCTTGAGGCAAGACGGCCGAGTACCAAGTCGGTAGCATCAATCACAAACCACTCTTTCTTGATATCGCCGGCTTTCAGCGATACAGTTTTGTAACTTTGTGTGTCCATCTTGATTGTTAATGGGTTAATACTTAATACTTTAGTTGCGTCCCTATACCACATAGGGGCGACAAAGGTAGTAATTTTTTATTTCTTGACAAAATAATTCTTTATTTCAGCCGCGGTGGCCGTCAGATTGACAGGACGTGAAGGACGTTGATTAGTTCCTTGTCAATCGGCTTGTCGATTTTGATGGCCTTGTTAAAAGGAACGTAGACAATCTTGTCGTTCGAGATGCCGACCATAACGTTGCGCTGCCCGTCATTGAGGGCGTCAATGGCAGCAACACCAAGGCGGCTGGCGAGAATGCGGTCGAATGCGCTCGGGGTGCCTCCCCTCTGGAGATGTCCGAGAATAGTGACGCGAACATCATACTGCGGATATTCAGTCCTGATTCTTTCGGCGTAGTGCATCGCTCCGCCGTCCTTTTTGCTCTCGGACACAAGAACGATTGAGCTGTTCTTGCTCTTGCGGAATCCCCTGCTGATGAACTGCTCCAACTGGTCGACGTCAGTCTTGTCCTCGGGAATGATGGCCGCCTCCGCTCCGGAAGCGATTGCACTGTTCTGCGCAAGGAATCCCGCATCACGTCCCATAACCTCAATGAAGAATATGCGGTCGTGCGAGGTGGCTGTGTCACGGATTTTGTCGACGCACTCCACAATCGTGTTCAGCGCAGTGTCATATCCTATGGTATAGTCTGTCCCGTAGAGGTCATTATCTATTGTGCCGGGAAGCCCGATGCAAGGAACATCATATTCTTTTGCAAAAATCTGCGCCCCTGCAAGAGAGCCGTTTCCGCCTATTATAATAAGTGCGTCAATGCCGGCAGCCTTCATGTTGTCGTAGGCAATCTTGCGCCCCTCCGGGGTCATGAAAGCTTCGGAACGGGCCGTCTTGAGTATGGTTCCGCCTCTCTGGATGGTGTTGCTGACGGACTGCGATGTAAATTCCGTTATCTCGTTGTTAATCAAGCCCTCGTAACCACGGTATATTCCCATAACCTTCCAACCGTTGAAGATGGAAGCCCTTGTGACGGCCCTGATAGCCGCATTCATTCCGGGAGCGTCTCCGCCGGAGGTGAGCACTCCCACAGTAGAAATCTTTGCCATAATCAATTAAAGTGAGCCCACGCAAGCAACAAAATTCGTGCAAAACTCAACTTCTGGGACAGGTAAAGAAAAGCGCATCACAGGAACGTCAATCAAGATAGAACCAATTAAAATCGACTCGCCCGTCCTTATGTGTGAGACGAATCGTGTGTTTACCCTTCTCGAGGTACAAGCCATCTATCCACTTGCATTTCCACTCGGAAGTCTTGTCGAAAGTGACAAATTGTTCTTTTCCTTCATCTACAGAAACCGCCATCACTCCCCCAAGGAGAGTTGATATGTAGCGAGCTCCGAGCGAGTAGGTCCCGGTTTTTTCAACCTCAATCTGATACTCAACCCACGCATCCTGCTGATAGCAAAGAATCATAAGTTCACCGGCAGAATCGGTACACGGACGCACTTTGAACACATCCTTCCATCCGGTCTGCACTCCACACATATTGTGGGCGACATAATGCTCTGCCGGAATGACCTCGTGCCTCCCATACCAACAGTTTTTATCGAATGAAGAAAAGTTCACATACACCCTTCCCAACTCAGTAAGTTCGGGAGAGGAAACATCACTATTCAACAATGATATGGCTCCCCACTTACCCGTTGCACGATGCATGAACCATGAATATCCGTCCACATTGCTATCCGTCTCAAGCATGTTGAGAACATCGGACATGAACGAAATCTGCTCGGTGACACTGTTTGTGATGCTACCGTTCGCATGACAAAACTCGGTCATAAACACCGGTTTGCCGTACTTGTCGAACTTGCGTATCATCGTTCGCATTCCGCTCACGTTCGGCATATAGCAGTGAAGAGCAATCGCATCGAAGGCATCGTTCCCTATTCCGTCGCAGGCAACGAACTCGTCAAGCCAGACCTCGGGGTCGTGATAGCCCGAGAGTGTGCCGTAATTCAATGCCGGAGACATCAATTTCATTCCGATTTCCTTGGAAAACGCCCTCAACTCCGGCCAAGTCTTGGCAGCCACAGACGGCACCATATTGGCCTGGTCAACAAGGTTCGGCTCGTTGTAGCCCAGAATATATCCCGTGGAAGGATAATCATTCTTGAGGCGACTGATATTTTCCTTGTTCAGTCCGGCATTCCAAACCATCGGATAAAACTCCATCCCCGCCCCGTAAATGGCTGAAGCATCCGCGGGATAGTTGTGGGACCAATTATAGTCCCAACTGACTCCCGGAGCGAGCAAGCGGGCATCTGAAGAAATCTGAAAATTGCCGCAGACTCCCCTCTTGGCACTGCGCGCCTGCTTTGTCCTGACTCGGAAGACATTAAAGTCTTCCTCGTGCGCCATTGAAGGCTCACTTTGACAAGACACTACAACAGGCGCGGCAGTGATAAGGGATAGCAACAGAATGATTATTCTGCTCATTCTTTTTCAACTATTTTTTGTACCAGAAAATGGCGTCAACATCCAGAGTGGTAGGGTAGCCATTGGTTCCCTGAGTCCACTGGAGCACGTTTACAGCAGTTGATGCATTATATTTTTCTCCCGCCATAAATGCTGAAACAGGAATTTCGATTTCGTGCCATTCGCCATCTCTTTTGAAACCGTAAGCAGCTTTCTCGTCCCCGATGGTAATAGTAGCTCCGTCAAGCATTCCGAGGCTGTACTCGCCTGCAGCAGTTCCTTTCATTGCAATATGGAGAGTGTAGTCGGCTGTAATTCCCTTAAGAACTTCACGGCGCTTTGCGGACTCAGCCTTCTCCTCATCGGTAAGACCTTCTGCAAGACGGAACGCATAACCGAACCAGCCACTGGCAGTCTTAATTGAGAACCAGTCAGCAACAACTCCGAAGAAGTTAGGACCAGAAGCGGTACCAGCCGCTCCGCCATTCCACCAGTCAAAGAAGAGAGTTCCGGTATCCGGTTCTCCATACACACCGTCAGCAGGCATAAAGTACTTGATCTTCTTCTCGATTTTCTTTATGGTAGTCTCATCCATAGAAATGATGATGTAGTCCGAGCCTTGGAGACAAGGATAAACCTTGCTCGGTTTTGAAGTTACAAAACCTTTTTTCGAGAATCCGAAAGAAGGCTCATATACTACAGCCAGATATTCGGTGTCGGCATTGAGCCCCTCGAAAACCTCAGCAGCATTGCCCTTGAGTTTCTTCGCAGTCTCAGGAACGGCTTCTTTGTAGGCAGACTCCTCAACGACCCAAAGGCTGTACTCTGCTGCAGCATCGTTTACCTCAACGCTGACCTTTACTGAATTTTCCGTAACCTCGGAAGTCTTTACGATGCAGTCGAAAGCATCACCCTTGACTTCTGACTTCTTGCATGACGCAAGAGAGAGAACTGTTGCCGCACAAAGCAGCATTGATGTAATCTTTTTCATAAAACTGTGTTTTTAAGTGGTTTATAATTAATTTATTGTCATCCGTATTCTAATACCCCGGATTCTGCTCCAGACCCGCAATGCGGACTTCCTCTTGAGGAATAGGCATAAGATAGTGGCAATCCTTGAATTCGTTCATATCATCTCCGTCAAGGAGTTCGAACCTGCTTGCGTCAATTCCGCTGATGAAAGGATATTCCGCTTTGAGTGAGCTCCAATTCGCAATTTTAAACTTCTCGCGATAGGCATTCATTGTCTCTTTGGCAATCCCCCAGCGGCAGAGGTCAAACCAGCGGTGGCCCTCCATTGCCAACTCCACCCTGCGCTCGTGCCTTAGAGACTCACGTGTCGCCTCTACTTCAGGGAGTGAAGCACTTGCGCGATGACGCACTTTATTGATATATGTTTTTGCCAAATCAAGTTCTTTCCCACTTTCTATCGCAGCTTCGGCATACATAAGAAGTACATCAGCATAGCGGATTTCTTTCCAATTCAAGCCGGCACGAGATGGATGTCCGAGCTCCGGAAAGTCAAAACGCAACCCCTTCGCAACAGCCTCTGCCGATGCAGGATACTGCTCCTGCTGATATTTTCTGTTGTAAAAATAGTTTGCATATTGAATCTCTGCCGTTTCGTTCTCAACCTCGGAAGGAAGCTGCTGGAGAATGGTCCAGTCACGGCGCGGGTCACCGTTCTCATATTCTGCATACAAATCCCAAGTCGGGCGATCATATCCCCAACCGGAAACGCCTCCGACTTTAGCGGAACGCGGACGCATCATCACAGTGGAGAATGTTCCCCTGGTAAAACCGAATCCCCCGTAATCGGAGTACATATCCTCAACATAGTTGATTTCAAAAACCGACTCTATATTCCATTCGTTTTCCGGAAGGAATTGGGAGAAATAATCGGGTGCAAGGTCATATTTCCCGGAACCGATGATTGACTTTCCCCATTTGAGCACCTCGTCGTAGTTCTTTCTGTAGAGATTCACTTTCATCAGAAGAGCATCGGCTGCACCCTTTGTCGCACGGCCAAGTTCTGTTGCGGCATATTCGTCACATTTCGGAAGTACAGCCTCAGCGCTTTCAAGGTCAGAAATTATGAGTCCATAAATTTTCTCTGCACTCTCGCGCTGTTTTTTCCAGTCACGAGAATCCAAAATCGGCTCAGTAGTGTAAGGGACTCCGCCGAAAAGACGAACAAGGCGGAAATAATAAAATGCACGCATAAATCTGGCCTCGGCAATGAAACGGCTACGGTCAGTTTCCGTCATATCTTCCGGAAGCGTCATTTCACGAATGGAGGCTATCGCCTGATTGCAGCGGCCGATGCCGATGAACTGCGCATTGTAAAAAGCCTCAAGAAGTCCATTGCTCGGAACCACCTGGAATTTGCAGATGTCGAATGCAGCCGGCATATCCTTGAGATACTCTCCTCCCTTGATTGCGTCGTCCGAAGCGATGTCCCCGATGAGCCATTCGTTGCAGTAGGTTCCTCCGAGATTCCATGTCATTGGAACGTAACATCCGTTCACGGCCTGCTCCGCAGCACTTCTGGTGACGAAGAAGTCGCCGAGCTTGGATTCGTTAGGCTGTTCTTCCCGTAGCCATTTGTTGCAGGAAGTCAGGCAGAGACCGAGAGTCAAAGCATATATCAAATATCTGAGTTTCATTATTGTTGTGGTTTAGAAGTTCAGTGATGTTCCGAAAAGAATTGTACGTGACTGTGGGTAGTTTCCCCAATCAACTCCGCCGCTGACCTCCGGGTCATATCCGCTGTACTTTGTGAAAGTCAGCAGGTTATTCGCGGAGACATAGAAACGCCATGAAGACACGTGGAACTTCTGCGTGAGGCGTGTCGGAATGGTGTAACCCAACTGGATATTCTTCAAACGCAGATAGGATCCGCTCTCGACGAAACGTGAATTCGCGTCATAGTTTCTGGAAGAGCCTGAAGGATTCGGAATTATGCCTTCGGTGGATGTCGGAGTCCAGACATTACGCATAGCTGTACTCAGCGTAGATTGCCTTCCATCTCCCTCAGTCTGACGACGAAGTGCGTTGTAAATCTTATTGCCATAGACTCCCTGAAGGAACATCGAAAAGTCGAATCCTTTCCAATTCATCGTAAGATTGAGACCGTAGGAGAGCCACGGGAATGGATTTCCGATGTTCACCATGTCGTTGGTATCAATGATTCCGTCACCATTTTGGTCCTTGTAGCGAGCGTCACCGGCGTGTTCTGTGATGTTGGAAGTACCGAACTGATGCTCCTTGACTTCCTCATCGGACTGATATATTCCTTCATATTCCCATCCCCAGAGGCAGAAGAGCGGAAGTCCCTCATCGCACATGGTGTAGCCTCCCTGGATTCTCTCGCCACCATTCAGATGGGTGAGACGGTTCTTAACGAGAGAGAGGTTGCCATTTATGTCGTAGCGGAAATCTCCGACGGCATTGGCGTGACCAAGAGTAAGTTCTATACCTTTGTTGCTTACAGTGCCGACATTCATAGTGCTTGAGTAAAGGTTTCCGACCGTAGCAGGCGCCTTTACGTTAAGGAGCATATCGTAGGTGTTTCGGATGTATGCGTCGATATTTCCGTAGAGTTTGCTGTTCCAAAAACCAAAATCGACTCCAAGGTTAATCTGTTCGGTATATTCCCATTTACCTCCTGTATTTACATAGGTTGTCACTGCCGCTCCGGGAACATATGCCGTGGACCAATTCGCGGTGGTGTTGCCAAAAGGATAGCTGACAAAGGTCAATCCCTGCATAATGGACTGCGTGAATGCCCCGTCACTGATTTTGTCGTTTCCAATCTGTCCCCAGCTGAGACGCAGTTTGAGATTGTCCAGAACATCCTTACTGTTCTCCATAAAATGCTCCTGAGAAACTCTCCACGCTAAAGCGACAGATGGGAAATATCCCCAAGTATTGTTCGGGAACTTTGAAGAACCGTCCGCACGGAAATTTGCAGTGACGAGATAACGATTGTCGTAGCTGTAGAAGAAACGGCCCAAGAAAGACAGTCTCCTTGTCCTCGCAACTGCATCGCTGGAGTTTTTGTCCTCCGTTGTATTGGAGACATACCATCTGTTCGGGTCGGTCACAAGAAGAGTGGAGCCGTTGCCTGAGAGTGAATAGTAGTTGTACTCCTCTGTAGTCTGACCGACCATAAACGAGACATCGTGCTTGCCGGCGAACTTCTTGGCAAAAGTGAGAGTGTTTTCATAAAACATCTCGGTGCTACGTCCCATTGCCGCAGAAACTGAATTCTTGACATTGGTGTCATAGTCGGAGAAATGGTACTTCTCACGATAGCTGCGGTTTTGCCAACTATAGCGATTCATACTTATGCTTGACTTGAAAGTTAGCCACTCCCAAGGTTTGATTTCGAGATAGCCATTGGCAAGAAGGCGTTCGTCAGTATTGTTCGGGTGCGAAGTCTCAAGCTGAGTGAACGGATTGTACACGTTGGTGTAGTTTGTTGATGCTGCAATCTTTCCGCTGATATCCTCTCCCGATTTGGAAAGCGTTCCCGCAGGATAGTGAGTAGGGTCCCACGGAGCCATTGAAATCGCTTGGAAAAGCACACCGTTGTATTGGGCGTTATTGCCAAGTGAACGGGATTTCGAAGTAATGTAGGAAAGATTGGTTCCGAGCTTTAGCCACTTTGTGATTTCGTAAGAAGCGTTGGTCCTGAGAGTGAGACGGTTATAGAACGATTCCTTTATTGTTCCGTCTTGAGCAAAATAGCCTGCCGAGAGGGAATATTTGATTTTGTCTGTCCCTCCGTCAACGGATATGTGATAGTTCTGTATAGCCGCATTCTTGTGCTGAACCTCAGCCTGCCAATCAGTTTCCTGCGTCTCATAGCTGAAGGTTTCCGGAGTGGCGTAATAATCACGTCCCAAACGGTAGGTGCTGAGCCAATTGGTGAAACCTCTTTTGAGTTCCTTTCGTTCCGCATCGGAATTACCGATTTTCACCATAGTTTCGACATATTCGTCCCTCTTCATCAAATCAAGAGTGCGCCATATATTTTGGACACCGCCGTAACAATCGAAGGAAACTTTGACCTTGCCTTCCGCACCGCTCTTGGTGGTGATGATTATGACTCCGTTCGCTCCACGGGAACCATAAATAGCCGAAGAAGACGCATCTTTAAGTATTTCCATTGAGGCGACATCGGCCGAGTTGAGGAATGAGATATCCTCAGTAATGACTCCATCCACCACATAGATTGGAGATGAGTTGTTCACTGTACCGACTCCACGGATTCGTACCTGCGCCGCCTGTCCCGGCTGTCCGGACTGGGCATTGACCGTCACTCCCGCAACACGTCCCTGCATCGCTTGGTCAACAGTCGCAACCGGAGCCACCTTGAGTTCATCAGCAGTGACAGAAGAAACAGCTCCAGTCACATCGCTTCGTTTGGTGGTTCCGTAACCGATTGCAACGACAGCATCAAGAGAGATTGCATCTGTCTCAAGCGAAACATTTTGAACACCGTCTTCCGTGACCTTGATTGTCTTTGAGATGTAGCCGAGACAAGAGTATTCGAGAGTCGTTCCCGGAGCAACGTTTATCTCGTAAGCCCCTTCCGCATCTGTCATCTCAGCGAGATTAGCCCCCCTCGCCACAACTGCCGCATAATCAATCGGCAACTTTGTAGTGGCGTCAGTGACCTTGCCTTTTATTGTAATGTTCTGGGCTAAAGCATCATTAAACTGCCCCCCCCAAGTGAAAATCAGCAGAATTATGCTGAATGCAAGTAAAGACTTTTTCATTTCTTGCGTTTTAGCGTTCTATACAATGTGATACGTCGTACTTTCTACCGATGCTTCATCGATTGCGAAACGACGATATGCAAAAGTAATGTTTTCATAATCACAAACATCCTATTTTCACGAAAAAGCAAACTCACAAAAACTCACACCATTGAATATTAAGTAATTACGAAAAAGAAACCAACAAATCCGAGGGTACAAAAACCCTCCTGCGATGTTTCGCAGGAGGGAGAGATGCTATGCTCAGGCGCTAAAAGCGTTGAAGAAATTCGATAAGATTCTGTTCCCGAGAAAGATTGAGTTTCTTGCGGAGACGATAGCGCGTCATCTCAACACTGCGGTATGTCAAATTCATCAAAGGAGCTATTTCCTTTGACGACAAATCCATCTTCAAATATGCGCAAAGTTTTTTGTCGCTTACTGTCAGTTCCGGAAAAGTATTGCCCAAACGGGTGAGGTACTCATCGTAAACGATATCAAAATTCTTTTCAAACTTTTTCCAATCGTCATCGTGGCGGATATTGCTGTCAATATTTTCCCTCATAGTGACGATGTGCCCGATTACATACTCCGGTTTTTCGCCGTTCCTCAACATCCTTTCGGTTTTGTTCAAGCCCTCCTGAATGTCCATAAGTTCCTCGTTTTTCCTCAGGAGATTCATTGTTGAGGTTGCAAGGTCATTGGCCTTATGCAGCAGATCGTTTTTCATCTGCTCCTCTTCCATTTCTTTCTCTTTACGGCGCGACACTTCCGCAATCCGCCTCCTGTATGCTGCCCGAGCGATATAATACAAGGCAACCAACAGGCATATAGCCAGGAAGGCATATAAAAAGTACGCCCAATTTGTCAGATACCAAGGGTGTTTGATAATAACATCCAATGCCGTCTCATCACTCTGTCCTGTGACGGCATTATAGGCACGGACACGGAAAATGTGATGACCATAGGGCAGTTTCGTATAGTCTTTTGAGCAGGAAACTCCCGGAAGAGACCAGTCGGAGTCGTAACCCTCCATCAAACAGCTGTAGATTATCGCCTGCTCTTGTCTATACTCTACCATTCTGAATGTGAACCGGAGAGTATTTTCGTCCGGATTGAGCGTCCTTAATTCTGTTTCTTTGGAGAATGTATTCTCCAGCACCGTCGTCTCCTTGCCTCCCTTTATCACACTCACCCTCCTGATTATCAGCGGAGTAACCTCAGGCTTGCGATTCTTGAGCATAGCGGTGTTTATAACCGAGAAACCGTCTTCTGTATTGATGAGGACTTTCCCCTCTTCCAGATAAAGCAGATTCTCGAATCCCAATGGACGACGCGAAGCCATATAACGAATCGAAAGGGAATCGAGACGATAATCTCCCGCATTGTCCCTATATCCCAAAGCCTGCACCGTGCCGGAAGAATAGAAATCATCCCCGTCCGGTAAAGGGAAAAGCCTCATCGCGACCGGAGTGAAATTGAACCGCCTGTTAAGACTGTCAACAGGAACGGCAAGATTGCGGCTGTTGTCGAATTCGTAAAAGCCTCCCTCGGTGGAAAACAGCACTTTCCCGTCCACAACATTCGGATAATTGTTGAATGATGTAGGAAATCCGTTCCGCTCTCCAAAATACTCGCAGGAAACAGCTTCGGTAAATTCTTTATTGAAAGTCAGACGAAAAAGGCCCTTAACCCAATGCGCCAGCCACATCTTTCCCTCGTCGAAGCAAAACGACTTGCTCGCATCATCGGCCCCTTTTATGAAACCGGCGAATTTCCATTTTCCTCCAGGCGTTTTTGTAAGTCTGAAGAAATGGTCGTATGTACTCCCGACAAGCAAATCATCCTCGCCCGTCGGAGCATCGAGTTTCCACGTGCCGTTTAGAGGAATTGTAGATTCACTGCCATCGGGATACATTATATATATACCGGAATCGTGACAACAGAATAATTCTCCGTTACGGACAGACAAATCCCAAACCTGACTAATACCATTGTTGCAACGTGAATATATATTTTTCGCAGTCAAAGATTTATCAGTCACAAAAAGTCCCTGATTTGTCCCCAGATAGAGCTTCCCCTTCCACACGCACGAAGCATATCCCGTCCCTAAGACATCGTTGCCCGCGAACAATTCGCGTTCCGCCGCAGACAGGTTTATATGTGCAACACCGTTGTCAAGCCCGGCCCATATATTCTTCTGTTCATCAAAGCGCAAACTAAGTACAGTATTGTTCCCCAAACCGGAATCCGTATTCAAATTATACCACTCACCACTCCTGTTGTTGTAGATAAAGACGCCGTTAGTGACTGTTCCGAAAGCAATGTTCTCCCCATCAGTGGCGGCCGTATAGATTTTGTCGTTCCCAAGCTCGGAAGAAAAGGGATACTCTTCCTTTACCAGCTTACCGCTATCAAGAATAAAAACACCGTCAAGCCTCGTCACGAAACCAAGATTGTCGCCAATTTTCATAATCGCGCACACCCTCTTCTTTCTCAAAGACTCCGTTCCTCCGATGGCTTCAAACCTTCCTGAATTGAAATACAAACAACCCTCACCACTGACATAGATGTAGAGTTTGTCATCAATTACAGACGCGCAATAGATTCTTTTGTCAAAACCATAGACCCTGACAGCATTGCCATCAAGCAGGTATATGTGCCTGTCGTCCTGAAACCAAACTTTCCCCCCGATTTTGCCAATACTCCAAATTTCAGTGGCTGTCACATCGAGCGTATCAAGCATCGAACGATAGACCGGAGCCTCACGACAATCCAATCCAAATTCAATCTTGCCGAGTTCATTCGTAGAACCGACATAAAGAACGGCATTGTCACGATCGTAGTAGAGCGAACGGACATTTGTTCTGTTGCGGTTGCGAAAAAGTGTCCACTCCCCCGAGTCGAACATAAGTACGCCGTCATTATTTGCAAAGAATGTAAATCTGTCCGGAGTGCAGGCCACGTCCCAATTCTGGGTAGCCGCGTGATAAACATCTTTCCTGAAATATCTGACTGAAGGGTTATGTGCCGCGATTGTTCCCTCAACAAATAGGGCGACGGTGAGTATAATCACCAGCATTGTTCTGTTGTGGTTCATCTTTCCGTCTATGGTTATGTGTTATAGTGTCAACATTCTGTACTCAAGTTCATTCATCACCCAAGATGTGAGTTTATGAAAATGAGCTGTTGAGTTTT
>OLVY01000499.1_pt1 | contig 29214 bp, 28 predicted proteins | sample 1674261 | NCBI WGS metagenome assembly OLVY01 (sample SAMEA103958155, study PRJEB25191) | human gut metagenome | biome: human-associated habitat [ENVO:00009003]; feature: intestine environment [ENVO:2100002]; material: feces | place: Germany | collected 2013/2015
CCGTGACGCGGCAGAGCCTGCGCCATCAGTACGGCATGGTCCTGCAGGACACCTGGCTCAAATCCGGCACCGTGCGGGAAAATATCCGCCTGGCCAAGCCCGATGCGACCGACGAAGAGGTCGAGACGGCCGCGAAAAAGGCGCACGCCGATTCGTTTATCCGCCGCCTGCCGAACGGCTACGATACGATGCTCTCCGACACGGGCGGGGCGCTGTCCGCGGGGCAGCGGCAGCTGCTGTGCATCGCGCGCGTGATGCTCTGCCTGCCGCCGATGCTGATCCTCGACGAGGCCACGAGCTCCATCGATACCCGCACGGAAGTGAAGATCCAGCAGGCCTTCGACGAAATGATGCAGGGCCGGACGAGCTTCGTCGTGGCCCACCGCCTCTCGACCATCCGCGAAGCGGACGTCATCCTCGTCATGCGGGACGGCCACATCGTCGAGCAGGGCAAACACGATGAGCTGCTCGCGAGAAACGGCTTCTACGCCAAGCTGTACCACAGTCAGTTCGAAGGATAACACACGCAGCCGCTTCCCTGGGGTGTATCGGAAACCCAAAGGAAGCGGCTGCGCCTTTTTCTTGCATTTGCTGCCGGATGATGTTAATATGATACTATAAAAAAGCAAAGGAGCGGTCCCTTTGGCAAAACAGATCACGCGGATCGTACTGACCGGCGGGCCGGCCGCCGGCAAGACGACGCTCATCAGCCGAGTACTCAAGGAATTCAAGCAGGACGAGGGCTGGAAGGTCATCACCATCCCCGAAACGTCGACGGAGCTCATCTCCGGCTTTGGCATCAAGCCCTTCGGCGGCTGCGTGTCCATGCTGGATTTTCAGGATTTTGTCGTCGCCGACCAGCTGCACAAGGAGCAGCTGGCGCTCAAGGCTGCCCAGATGGTGCCTGAGGAGCGCGTGATCGTGCTGTATGACCGCGCGCTGTTCGACAACAAGGCCTACGTCTCTGACGACGAGTTCCGGCAGGTGCTTTCCCACTTCGGCCTGACGGAGCAGCAGGCGCTGACGCACTACGATACCGTGCTCCACCTCGTTTCCTGCGCCAAGGGCGCGGAATTTGCCTACAATTTCGGCAACGAGGCCCGCTATGAGCCTCTGGAGGTCGCGCGGGAGAAGGACGAGCTGACGCTCCGCGCCTGGAGCGCGCATCCCAACGTCCACGTGATCGACAATTCCGTCGATTTTGAAGACAAGATCGCTAGAGGTCTGCGCGCGGTCTACGCCGCGATCGGCCGGCCGGCGCAGCAGGAGGTCTGGCACAAGTATCTCATCGCCCTGCCCACCCTCCAGACCCTGGAGCAGACTTACCACGCCGCCAGCATCGACATGATGCAGACCTATCTGACCCGCGCCAACCCCAATATTGTCCGCCGCGTCCGCCAGCAGAAGAACGGCGGGGATTATCTCTATTTTTATACGGAAAAGCGCACGACCGGCTCCGGCCAGTGGGAGACGGAAAAGCCGATCTCCGAAAAGGAATACATCCGCTATCTCATGGAGGGCGACACGAGCCTGCACACCGTCCACAAGACGAAATACCGTTTCGTGTACAACGGCTGCCGGTTTGAGATCGATGTCTATCCGTTCTCGCAGGACAAGGCCATCATGCGCGCCGCACTGCCGGAAAACGCCCCCGTGCTCACCGCGCCGCCCGAGATCACCGTGCTGCGCGAGGTCACAGGCGACCCCGCCTATAAAAACCGCCAGCTGGCAAAAAATCAGAGACTGTAACAAACAGCCGCCCGCGTTCAAAAAGCGGGCGGCTGCGCTTATTTTTCCAGAAGCCGGTCGAGATCGGCGACAGTTTTGCAGTAAAAATCGCAGTTTTTCCGCATGAACTGCTCGATTTCCGGGATATCGTTCGCCCATCCGGCAGCGGAAAAGGGAACACCAGCGGCTTTTGCCATGTCATAGCCGGGCTTCAGATCGTCAACGACAAGAAGTTCCTGCGGCGCAAGGCTGAAGCGCTCCATAATCTGCTCCAGCGGCCATGTATGCGGTTTGCGCTGCTCGGGCGGCTGCTCCCAGCCGAAGATGACATCCGGCTCCGGCAGATCGTTTTCCCTGTAGTCGCGTTCGATGTTTTCGCGCATGGAGTGCGAGACGACGGCAATTCGTCCGCCCGCTTCTTTGTGCCGCTGCAAAATCTCACGGATGCCGGGATAGGCCACTGGTATGCGCGTGCGTACCCAGTCCTGCCAGAAGCGGAACTCGCCTTCGATCTCTTCCTCCGAAAAGCCGAGCTCGCCGGTAAACAGCGCCATGATGCCGGGGTCAAAATTCTTGCGGAAGTACTCCTCCAGCGTATACGATGCCTCCGGACGTACAAGCTTTAAATAGGCGAGAAACGACGGAAAGTGGATGGTGGCGGTACTGTTGACCGTAGTGTCGTCGTGATCCATGACCAGGCATTTGAAGCGCAAGGCAGATCCCTCCTGTCAGTCTTTTCTGACATCATACCAGCTGAAGCGGCGCTTCGCAAGAAAAATCGCCAAATCTTATTTTTTTATGAAGAATTGCTATTTTCAAAAAGCTGTGCTATCATAACAATGAATATACTGCGTGGAGTCTATCTACGCTTCGCAGCCCCAAACACATCATGGAGGTACGGCTATGAACAGAAGAAGAAAGCAAAGCATCTGGCTGCGCAGAAATCTGCCGCTGCTGATCGCGGTCGCGGCGCTGGTGCTGCTGGTGCTCATCATTGTGCTGGTCGCGCGCGGCTGCTCGAAGAGCAGCGACACGGTGATCAAGGCCAAGGCATTTTCCACCGGCACGACCATCGATCTGCCCCTGTCCGCCGAACTTAACGAGTCGGATTTCGTCTCCTACGGCGGATATCAGTTCACGACCAAGAAAAAACTCAGCGCGCTGAACAAGCTGATTGTCAAGAATAACGACGGCATCACGGCCGCGACGTATACCAACAGCTACGGCGAGTGCGGCGTCTATACGAAGCCGAACGAGTCTGGCGGCACGGACAGCTGGTGCCTGTATGTCAAGGACCCGAAGAACACCAATGAAAAATGGTATTTCTTCATGGGGGAGCACCGCGAGATCGCGCTGGATTCCGGCACGCTTGATATGCTCCTGCCGCTGCACCTCATCACAGACGCATCGCTGCGCGACACGATGTTTGCCACCGTCCAGCCGGGTACGCCGTATACCTGCGGCACCGACAAGCTGCCCGACGGGCAGACGCTCTCCGGCATGTTCCGCACATTCTACGAAGATTCCGGTCTCTATACCGTCACAACCAGCGACAAGGGCTTTACGCTCGTCCCGCGCGGCGGTTCGCAGGAACTGATGTTCCAGTTTGACGAGCAGGACACGAACGGTCAGTTCATGATCACTGTCCCGCAGGCTGCCGAGCCGCAGCCCGTTACTGCCGCTGTCGTGACCTATGGCAATGACGATCCCGTGACGCTGCCCGAAAGCGATGCGGTGGACCTGTCCACCGTGCTGATGCAGGCCAACTATAAAAAGACCGGCAAGACAGCGGATTATCAGTACACCGTCGATCTGAGCGGCCAGATTTACGAGGTCGCGCTCGACTGGAAGGACAACACCTGGAACGGCTCCGTGCGCTATAACGGACAGGTCGCCATGCTTGTCACCAAGAGCAGCTGCACCGTGGCGTCTATCTTTGCGTCCAACCATCTTGGCGGCACGCCGGAGCGCGACACGGCCAAGTGGCCCACCGACGTGCAGGAACTTGTCATCACGCCGAAGGCCGAAAGCATGGCTACGACGAATGATGTGAACGTCCGCTCCGCCCCTTCGACCAACAGCGAGGTTCTCATGACTATGCCGACCGATACGGTTGTCGCCGTCATCGGTGTCTCGGAGGAGACGGAGGACGGCGCCTGGTACGAGATCTGGTACAACGAGGCCTGCGCGTACCTGAACGCCAAATACGTTAAATCCATCAGCAGCGCCGTGTCCACAACGCCAACGAACGGCTGATTTAAACACCAAAGCGCCCTCCCGGCGGAGGGCGCTTCTTTTTGCCAAGTCAGCAGAGAACCACCGTTTTCGTCTGCCGAAAATGGTGGTTCTCTGCCGATTTGAGCCACGCCGCAGCGATTTGCTGCGGCGTGGTCTTTTCTTGGATTTACTTCTTGACGAAGGACAGACAATCGGTGCACTGATCGACTGTCGGGTCGCATTCATGGGTGCCGATGCAGACTTTATCGAGGGTACAGTAATCCTCGCAGCCGCAGTGGTTGTTGCACTGGCTCACATGGCACTCGATGGCGTGGTTAGCCTTTTCGTTTGCAAAACTCATACAAAACATCCTCCTTTTTTAAGGTACGGACTTAGTATGCACGCAAGCGACCGTTTCATGCTGGAAAAATTTTTATCTGCGGCCTCCGCCGAAACCGCCTCGTCCTCCGCCAAAGCCTCCGCGGCTGCCGCCGCCGGGTCTGGGGCCTCCGCCAAATCCGCCGGGGCGCGGGCCGGGTCTGGGACCGGGCCCCGGACCAGGGCCGTGGTGATGATGGTTCGAGAACAACGAGCCCAGGAACAGGCCCGACCAGAAGCCGCCGCCTCCGCCGCTCCCGCCGCCTCCGCCGCTCCCGCCGCCTCTGCGGCCGGAGCCGAAAATAGCCTTGATAATCCAGAAAATGATCAAAATCGTAAGAATTGTACCGATCATACTTTTCCGCCTGCCACGTCCGGTGTCCTGCGCGGGCGTATACTCCATATCCGCGGCACCGTTCAGACTGGTCTGGCACCAGTTGTACAAATCTTTGTACATATCACTTGCCGCGTCGTCCGCATTGCTGTCCAGAATAGCGGAAAAGCCGTCCTGAAAAATCGACTCCAGCTTGCTATCGGTGTAATCCGCGACATACATACCCGTCGTCACATACCACTCGTCCGCGCTGGTATCGATGGCAAAGAGCATGTCATACTCGCTCAGCCCCATCGAATCAAATGCGCTGTTCGTATAGCTTTCCAGCGTCTTACCGCCGGTGCTGTCTGTCGTCAGAATGGCGATATGGCTGCCGGTTTTGTTATAGATCTTTGTGTTGTAGTCCTGAATCGCATTTTCGCCGCTGCGGGTAAACAGCCCTGCGTCGTCGCGGATATACTTGTCGGAGATCGTCTCGTCTCCTGCTGTGTTGGATGTCTGCTCTGCGGCCGGTGTCTGAGATGCAGTCTGTTCCTGCGCAGTTGTCTGGGCCATAGGTTCGGGCACCGGTTCGCTTTTCAGTGCCGGGGACAGCCCGATGAAGAGCGCTGCGGCGATCATCAATACCGTAAAGATGACCGCAACGCTCGTTTTTTGAAAGAATTTCATGCTTGCTCCTTCTAAAGTGTCAGCTGCGCGGCTGCAGAAGCTTCTGCTTCAGTTCGCCCTCCAGCCGGCGAAGTTCAACCTCGGCCTCCTGCCGCTTCTTTGCGCCGTCGGTCTGAATCTGCAGAACCTCGTCGAGCGTGGAGATCAGCTGCTCGTTGGTATGCTTGAGCGTTTCCATATCGACGATGCCGCGTTCGGATTCTTTTGCCGTCTCGACAGAGGCCATGTGCAGCATGTCGGCGTTTTTTTGCAGCAGCGCGTTCGTCATATCTGTGACCTGCCGCTGAGCCTCCATGGCGCGGCGGGAATTTTCAATGCCGAGCGTCAGTACCATCTGATTTTTCCACAGCGGGATGGTGTTGAGCACGGAAGTCTGGATTTTTTCGACGAGCGCGGTGTCATTGTTCTGAATCATGCGAATCTGCGGCGCAGTCTGCAGCGAGATCATGCGCGTGAGTTCTAGATCGTGAAGCTTCTTTTCAAACCGGACGCATTTGTTCTCAAAATCATTGGCCGCCTGCGCATCCTCGGGCAGATTTGACGCCTCCGCCTTTTCCCGCAGCTGCCGCAGCGTGGTATTGCGGGCCTCGGCCAGCTTCTGTTTACCGGCCAGAATATACATGGTCAGTTCCTTGAAGTATTGCAGATTCCGCTCATACATCTGATCCATCACGGCCACATCTTTCAGCAGTGTGACCTTGTGCTTTTCCAGTTCGCCGGAAATGCGGTCAACGTTGACCTCCGCCGTTGCAAAGCGGCTCTTCATCTCTTCGGCGTTGATCTTTGCCTTGCGGAACAGCCCCGCAATGCCCTTCTTCTCCGGCTCGTCCATTGTCTTGAGTTCGACGAGAAGGCCGGAGAGCATCGTGCCAATCTCACCGAGATCGCCGGTCTTGACCTTGGCCAGCGCTGTGTCGGAAAAATCTGCGATGTTCTTTTGAGCGGACGCGCCGTATTCCAGAATCTGCTGCGCATTTTCCAGGTCGATCTGCTTGGAGAAGGCCAGAACTGCCTGCTGTTCCTGCGCAGAGAGTGCAGAGAGATCCGGGCCGGCCTCCGGCGCGGCCTGCGCCTTGGTAATGAGATCCTCTTCCTTCTTGACCTCCGGCTGCGGCTGCGCGTTCAGATCCGGCGTCAGGGTAAGCTGGGGGATGTATTCGTCCATAGTCTGTTCCTCCTGTATCTGTAAAAAATCCGGTTATGCAAAATCCTTTTTATTCGTCAGTCCTTCGCTGGCCATCATCTGCTCCATCACGCGGATATCGGCGGTGATATCGACAACATCGGACTCAAACAGGGCGTCAAGCTGGCGCTGGAACGCAACGATGACCTTGTCGAGCAGGTCTTCGATCTTCTGCATGCCCTCGGTGATGTTTTCCGTCTTGACGTTCTGGTTCTGGAGTGTGACATACTGTTCCATAAGTTTAATCGTGGTCGGCAGATAATAGTTGAGGAACTGCCGGATCTGGCTGAGTTTTTCCGGGTGCTGCCGGACGCAGTCGAAAATCTGAGCCGTCAGGCGCTCAATGAGGTCAATCTGGGCGCTCATGCGCTCGTCAGGAATCTCGTCGTTCAGACGGCGGATATCGGCAATGGCGCGCTTGCCCTGATAGATGACCGATTGCAGTTCCGGCGGAAGCTTCTCATTCGACTCAGACTGCGGCTGCGGCTCGGGCTTCTTTTCTTCCTGTTTTGGCTGGGGCTGTTCCGGCGCGGCAGTCTTCGGCGGTTCTTCCGACTTTTTCCCGCGCATCACAATGCGCAAAATCGCATACACGATCAGCGACACGACCGCGCAGGAAAGAATACCCCGGAAGCTGTCCAGCTTTTTCGCGTAGAGCAGCCACACCGCGCCGATGGCATAGATCGGAAGCGTGGAGCGCTTCTTTTTCGCATTCTGTTTCTCTTTCTGTTCGTCCATGGCAGTCCTTTCTTTGCAAGGCAAAGCATTTTTCTGGATATTTCCTCAAACTAATAGTAGTACAAACGCCGCGGAAAGTCAACTGCCAGACCGGATTGACACCGGCCGCGGCACACAGTATAATAGCTTTGCGGAGGCCGCAGCGGCCTCCGCAGCGGAAAAGACCGGCTGCACGGGAGAAGCTGCGGAAGCATCCTGCCGGCCCTATTCCCGCATATTCATACCTATGCCGGCAGCCAGAAGGCGGTGCGCGGCTTTATTTTATGGATTGGAGGCATTCCTATGATCCGTGTATCCCCCTCAATTCTGGCAGCAGATTTTACAAATCTGGAGCGCGAGATCGGTACGATCAAGCAGGCGGGCGCCGAGTATGTACATATTGACGTTATGGACGGCCTGTTTGTTCCCAATATTTCAATCGGACTGCCCGTTTTGTCCTGTATCCGCAAGGTGACGGACCTGACGCTCGACGTGCATCTGATGATCGACCGCCCCGTGCGCTATGCCGAGCGCTTTTGTCAGGCTGGCGCGGACATCGTGACCGTCCATGTCGAGGCTGACACGCAGGAAAACACACTTGAGGCGCTCCGCATCATCCGCGCCTGCGGCAAAAAGCCCGCGATCTGCGTCAAACCCAAAACGCCGGCAGAAGCTGTTCTGCCGTTCATCGGCCTTGTCGATCTGATTCTGGTCATGACAGTCGAGCCGGGCTTCGGCGGGCAAAGTTTCATGGCCGACATGATGCCCAAGGTACAGGCTATCCGCGCGTATATCGATGAGAAAAATCCCGGCTGCGAGTTGGAGGTTGACGGCGGCGTCAACGCTCAGACCGCAAAACTCTGCACCGCAGCAGGTGCAAACGTCCTCGTCGCAGGCAGCGCATTCTTCAAGGCAGAAGACAAAGCCGCGTTTGTGCAGGCGGTGAAATAAAAGCGTTTTTGGACCGCGGCGAATCTGGATTGCCTTGAAAATTTTGAACGCAAAGCTGCTTTCTCGCAGCCTCTTAACGGGGGCTGCGTTTTTATTACGCCTTATGTCCGCCGATCTGCTCGTTTCGCTGGCGGGCGGTCGCGCCGTCACGGAGACTCATGCCTTTTAGAATGGCGTTTTTTCCGTATTTTTCGCGGATAGCCAGCACAGCGCTCTGCATGCGCCGCTCACGTTCACGCGCAGCCTGCTCCGCACGCTGCACAGCAAGAGCCGTCTCATCGGAAAACAGGTCAAGCTGAACGTATTCCGGCTCTGCACGCACGTCCTGCTCCCGCTGCACGCGGTTCGCTACGACGTACATCCGGCGCACAAGCAGCCCACGGTCCACGATCCGGTCAAACAGCGCCGTCAGCGCCCGCAGGAACTCTTTGGACGATGCGGTAGGGGTCTGGAAATTCTCCGACCCGTGTGCGGCCTTCGGAACACGCCGTCCATAGTGGTCGGTCGTGACCGGGCCATGGTATGGCGGACAGGCGGGATCTGTTAAACTTTCGCGGTCATAGCCGACGGTCAGGACAAGCTGACCGGTCACAAGCCCCTTTCGCGCCAGATCCAGCGCCAGTGCGTCCGCCATTTCCTGTGCGACAAGGCGGGCCTTTTCAAACACATACGGGCATTGCAGCACCTGCCCGGAACTGACGCTGTGCGTCTGCGGCTGGTAGGCCTTGATATCCGCAATCGTACACGGCTCACAGCCCCACGCATGGTCGATCAGCAGTTCTGCATTCACGCCGAACATGCGGTACAACAGTTCTTCGTTATAAAATTCATCCGGTTTTCCAAGCGAGCAGCGGACGATATCGCCCATTGTGGAAAGTCCCTTTGCCTCGAGTTTTTTCGCAATCCCGTGCCCGATGCGCCAGAAATCGGTCAGCGGCCGGTGCTGCCAGAGCGTTTCACGATAGCTGCGCTCGGTGAGGCAGGCGACGCGCACGCCGTTTTCATCCGGCTCCACATGCTTGGCCTCGATGTCCATGGCGACTTTGGCCAGATACAGATTCGTGCCGATCCCGGCGGTTGCGGTGATGCCGGTTGTGCGCAGAACATCCAGAATGACTGTCCGCGCCAGTTCCTGCGGCGTCTGGCCGTAGGCGCTTAGATATGGCGCCGCATCGATAAAGACCTCGTCGATGGAATAGACGTGTATATCCTCCGGCGCAAAGTATTTGAGGTAGATCTGATAGATCTGTGCAGAAATCTGCATATATTTTGCCATCTGCGGCGGCGCAGTGATAAAGGAAAGTTCCAATTCCGGGTGCGCGGCGAGTTCCTCTGCGTTATCACTCCGGCCGTGCAGGCATCTTCCCGGCGCACGCTCCCGCCGCATGGCGTTTATCTCGGAAACTCGCTGCACTACCTCAAACAGCCGCGCCCGGCCTGCGATGCCATATGCCTTCAAAGACGGCGAGACAGCCAGGCAGATCGTCTTCTCTGTCCGCGCCGCATCCGCCACAACAAGGTTTGTTTTTAACGGATCCAGTCCCCGCGCCGCGCATTCCACCGACGCATAAAAGGATTTCAGATCGATTGCAAGATACGCCCGTTCTGCCACACGCCCAGCCTCCCTTCGGTTTTATGCTCCTATCATACCACCGAATTTGGAAAGGATGCAAGTGTTATTAGAAAATTTGTTCGATTTTACGAATAAAAAACCTTCTTGTGCCGCTGCGCTGCCGGGTTATTCAATCGTGGCCTGCAGGCACTGATAAACGCCGTCCATGCAGACGAGCAGGGACAGACCGCTTCCCGCCGGGGTCAGAAGCTGGAACCCCGCTTCGGTGGGGCATGCCTCATAGCAAACGCCGCCCAGGACAGCGTAAACGGGTGTGTCCTTGTCCGGAGTTAAGTCTTCAAATGTGCCGGTATAGATAAACAGGCCCTCATAAGCCGATTTGCTCTGCGAGACGGAAATCGTCTGTTCTCCCGGCTGCGCCTCGAGCGCTTCGCGCTCCGGCGCGGGCAGAAGAGGCGGACGCGTGCTGAGCCAGCGCAGATTGCGCTCGACCAGCTGAACGAGTACGGTATCGGGCTGCGCGTCCTGCATCAAAGACAGGTCGTATGGCATAGAGCGGGAGAACACAGCTGATGCGAATGCCTCGGCCAGATCCTCGTGCAGCGCGTTGCCGAACGAGTCCCGGAAGGCCAGCAGCGCGCCGCTGCCGCCGGATTCTGTGCGGATAAGCTGATCGTCTGCGCTGTGCACTGCGCCCACATACTGAAACGCCCGCTGCCGCGCAAGGCTGAGTCCCTGCTCCTGCTTTTTGGAGGCCGGATAGAGCATCTGATACAGGTCGCCGCCGTGCGGTTGGGGGGAAAAGTCTTCTTCGGCAAGGGCAGAATCCCGGCCGAGCGCCGACAGAATCACGTCGCAGGCCAGCGCCGAGCCGTAGCCATTCCAATGGCTGTCGGTACGGTAATAGGCTGTCTCGCCTGCGCCCAGAAGCGTCTGGCGCACGTCGCAGAACGCAACGCCCTGCGCATCCAGAAGCGCCTCCAGCCGGTCAAGGTCTGACGATTCCTCCGCACGGACATAGCGCGCCGGCATATGCGCGGGATAGAGCGTATTTTTATTCGGTGCGCAGACGAACAGGAAGTCTGCACCCTGAGACTGCGCGTATTCCTGCATGAGCGCGAGATTTCGCGCCGCACACCAAAGCTGGCGCTCTGTCATAGGGTCTGCGCCGGTGTAATCGGCCAGTGTGTCGGCGTAATACAGCCAGCCATCCGTGCCGAGCAGCACCTCCGGCGTGGCGGATTCCCGGAAAATGGCCGCGTCCGCCGCAGCGTTCGCCGTGATCAGTTCCTGCCGCAGGCCGAAATGGCCGTCAAAATAGTCTGCCGTATCCGATAATACGTCAAAATTGAGACGTCCGCCCGCCGTCAGGCGCGGTTTTGCCGCTAAACGCTCGTTTGCCCCGGAGGCGGACGGGCCCGCGATCACAAAAACAGCCAGCGGCAGCAGGCACATCAGAAGCAGCAGGATACAGATGATCTGTTTGATCGGTTTTTTCATAGGCAGTCCTCAGAAACTTGCATAGATGAATGGCTGGAACGAGCCGGAGGCCAGCGCAAGCAGACACAGTACAAACAACAGCAGCATAAGGCAGCCGCGCAGTGCATTCCAAATGCGCAGCGGTTCGATTTTTTTTTGCAGCCACGGCCAAAGCGGCAGGCAGAGCGCCAGCGAAAGCGCGCACAGCAGCACCGTCCTGCGGGAAAGCACTGCCAGCAGTGCGGCCCGGCAGACCACGTCCGGTGAAAAGCCCGTCAGCATGGCGCCAAGCAGCGCGCCCGCCTGTGAGACGTCCGCCGCGCGGAAGACCGCGAAGCCGAGAATCACGGCAAAAAGCGCATATACATGCCCGTACCAGCGGTTTTTGAGTTTCCCCGGCAGCTGCAGCGCCGTCTCCATGCAACTCAGAAGCCCATGCCACAGGCCCCAGAGTACGAACGTCCAGCCCGTTCCGTGCCACAGGCCGGTTGCCAGAAACACGAGCAGTTTGTTCGCCATCGTGCGCAGTATCCCCTTGCGGTTGCCGCCCAGCGGGATATAGAGATAATCGCGGAACCATGCGGACAGCGAAATGTGCCACCGCCGCCAGAAGTCCGTGATGCTGTCGGCACAGTAGGGATAGCGGAAGTTTTCCGGCAGCCGGATACCGAACAGCAGGCCGAGGCCGACAGCCATATCGCTGTAGCCGGAAAAATCGAAATAGAGTTGTAAGCAATAGCAGACCGCACCCGTCCACGCGCACAGCGCGTCAAAGCTGGTCTGCGCGTAAACCGCATTCGCCAGCTGTGCGGCCGCTGCTGCCAGCAGCAGCTTTTTTGCCAGCCCGCAGATGAAACGGGAACAACCGTCAAACGCGCCGTCCCATGTGACGTGCCGTGTGTCCAGCAGCGGCTGCACCTCCGAAAAGCGCATCAGCGGCCCGGCAGTCAGCTGTGGAAAGAACGTCAGGTATTGCAGCGCCCGCCGGAAGCTGCGCGTGCCGCTCTGCGGCGCGCGGGAAACATCCACAATATAGCTGATTGCCTGAAACGTGTAAAACGAGATGCCGAGCGGCAGCGCGCCGTGCCATTTATATGCAGCCAGCACCGCAAGATCGACGGTCACGCAGGCAGCAAGCAGCAATCTGCGTCCGCGCCGGGCACGCATGAGCGCAAGTCCCACGCCGTAGTGCAGCGCGCAGGATGCAAGCAGCAGCGGAAGATGACGCAGATCGCCGAAGGCATAAAACACCAGCCCCGCCGCGATCAGCAGCACATTTTTTGCCCGTATGGGCCGCAGCAGGTGGTACGCGATCAGCACAAGCGGCAGGAATGCGAACAGAAAAATCGGGGAAGCGAAGTTCATAAGCGGTTCTCCTGTGAAAAAGTGCCGCCGCAGAGCGGCGGCACGGGGTGTTACGGGAAATAATACTGGAAGCCGTTATAGACGCTGCCGCCGGAGTCGGTCATGGCGTAAGCATCGATCTCGCCCTTGCCGAACTGATAGAGATAGGCGTATTCCAGCTGCACGTCGTACAGACGCGTCTCGCCGTTCTCCTCGATCATCGTCCACGCGTGGTCGTTGTCGGGTTTGCTCTCATGTCCGGCCACGACATAGGCCTGATAGCCGAGCCTGCGGGCACAGTACATGAACGCAGCGGCGAAGCAGTAGCAGTTTCCCTTGCCCTGCTGCAGAAAGACCTCTGCAGCCTCCTGTGCCCAGTCGTCCGTTCCGGCCTCATAGTGCGGCATGGACAGGTATTTGAAATGATCGCGGATATAGTCGAACGAAAGCGAAAGCCGCGTCTCGCGGGCATCCAGCGCATCGGGATTGCTGTCAGACAGAAGCTGCGCGATTCCCGTATCCAGTTCCTCGCTGCCGCTGGTGTACCGGCCGTCTGCACCAAAAGTCAGATGCCCGTCCGCACTGCCGGTCAGAAGCGAACCGTCCGGCTGCACATCATACAGCGCCTGTCCGTCGTCATACAGACCTGCTGGCGGCGGCAGGAGTGCATAGCCGTCCTCACCCGTCTGATAATACAGCGTATCTCCGCAGCGGTTGACGCCGCGCGAAAAGAAGAACAGGCTGCCGTCCGGCTGGACATAGAGAAGCTGTCCGTCCAGTTCCGTCAGACCGATGCCGGCAAGCGGCTGGCCGTTTTGATAGTAAATCGCCAGGCCGTTGATTTTGACAATCCCGTCCGGGATAGGCACAGGGTCCTGGGCCTCTGTCTTCTGCTCAACAGACGCGGGGTCGTTTTCCTGCACAGGTACCGGAGAGACGGATACTGCTTCCTGTGCGGGAGGCTCTGCCTCCGGCTGCTGCGTGCAGCCGCACAGAAGTACCAGTAGGCACAAAAGCACGGCAGTCAGGACTCGTTTCATGGCGTATCCTCCGCGCGGACAGTGATTGAATCAAATGTCTGCTGCAGCGCGGTGCAGTCCTCTCCGTCAGGATAGATTGCACTGAGACACCACAGAGCGCCGTCCAGCTGCAAGAGGCGTACGCGGGCAGCTGCCTTCGGCGCGCCGTTATAGGCCGGGGCAGACAGCTGCGCGTCATAGACCTCGTCTGTGTTTTCCGAAACCGTGAGGAGAATGTCCTCCGTCGCGGGTGCAGTATAATAATACGCCTGCACTGCACCGATGCAGATGCGCTCCAGTTCTGCGGTCTTCAGCAACTCCCTCGAAGTATTCAGCTTCTGCACGTCGATGCGCGCAAGCTGTCCGTCCGTGACCGGAAGGAAGGAATCCAGCCCCTCTGTGGAGGAATCCATTTGCAGCACGTCCGGGTCATAGACCGCGCGCAGGCGGCCCTCTGCGAGATAGACGGTCGTGCCGGGGATGGCAGGCGCAGTCTGCTCCGGTTCCTGCTCCTGTTCAGAACCATCCGTCTCCGGCTGTGCGGGTGTGACCGGCTCCTGTACGGAGGCAGGGACGGACGGCTGTGCGGGCGTGCGGAGTTCCCGCATGATCTTCACGCCGAAGATGACTGCCGCAGTGAGCAGCACAAGCGTCAGCGCCAGCAGGAAATAGGGCTTGTTCCGCCGAAGAAAGCGGCCTGGCGTCCGGTTGCGTCGTCTTTCCATGCGTGTCAACTCCTCTCAGGGCTCAAAGCTTCCCATGTCTTCGTGCGGCAGTAGAGCGGGAAGCTGTTGCGGTCCTGCTCGAAGAGAATGATGGACTTCATATCGCGGTAAAGGACCTCCGGCGTTGCGTAGATCAGACCGTCGTTTCCGGTGTCGGTCGTGCGAAGCTGATCCCAATCCTTATAGCGGCTTTGCAGAACATAGGGGTCAGCGACAAGGAAATAGCCCTTGCCGTCGATGGAGGTATAGCCGCAGAGCACCATATAATGCTCGTGACTCGTGAACGCACCCTTGAGTACATGGATAATGGCGAGATAGCCCTTGTTGCCAACCTGGTCGGCAAGCTGCGACATATCGACCTCATCCTTTTTATAGATGTTCGGCGCTTCAAGCGTCGTGCCGTAGCGGTCGTATTCGAGATACTGATAATAGCGGGCGATGCCCTCAAAATATTCGTTTGGCAGACCATAACTGACGGGATAATTGTCCTGCAGAGCATAGGTACGCATCCAGCGCGGCGTGATTTCGACTTTGTGATAGGTTGAGAAAACCATTGCGGCGCAAGCGCAGCCGCAGCCGCGATCCTTGAGAGTCGCACCGTTGCCCTCGAATTCAAAGATTTCTCCTGCCCAGTCCGGGTCGGTCTGTGCGAAATAATACAGCTTGTCTGTCTTTCCGCTGCGGGCGACCGTCCCATACGTTCCGGCTTTGGTCAGATTGTATTTGTACATGGCCTCGATATCGTGCCGCATATCCCCGCTCAGCGCCGGAAGGCAGTCCAGCAGATACATCGTCAATTCGTCAAGGCAGGCTTTTTTCTCCGGCAGCCCGCAGAAGCGGTAGATCGTCTCCAGCAGCGCGGCCAGATGTTCGTCAAAATAGGTCTCGACCGGTTCTCCCGCGCGCATCTGCGTGTAGGCGACAAATTCGTTATCGGGGTAATTGTCATTGGAATAGAGTGCCTTTTTGACTGCTTTTACACGTTCGTCGGACTGTCCCGGCAGAATTTCGTATTCCGATTTTTCATAGCGCTCAAGCACATAGCGCGGGATCAGCACACGGTTGAAGGTCACGCCCTCGTATTCAAACGTGCTGCTGCCCAGCACCATCGGCTGCTTCATGGCGGTAAGGATTTGGTCTGTAAAGGCCTCCTGCGCGGCGAAAGCGGGCGCGCAGAGCGGCGCCAGCGCACACAGCGCCAGCACCAGCGCGAGCAATCGGCGGAAGATGGCGTGTTTCATGTGCGCCTCCTTTACTGCTGCGGCATCACGTCGTAGACGTTCTCTGTGCCGTCGGGATCCCGGTAGGTGTAGACGGTAAAGCCATCATAATAAAGTTCACCGTCCTCGCCCGGGCCGAGGCAGGAGGAGGCGTAGCTGCTGTTGTCCGGCTCGCCGATGGCAGCGGTGAGAGACGAAATATCCTCGCCGATCATCTCCTGCGCTGTGGTGAGCGCGTCCTTCTTCGCTCCGCAGGCGCAGAGCGTCAGCGTAAGCGCCGCGGCAAGCACAATGAGAATCAATTTTTTCATAGGTATCCTCCTGTCAGAACTCGCTGTAGACGAACGCGACGCTCTGCGCGTCCATGCACAGCCAGACCAGAAAAATGGCCGCAGCCAGCAGTGCACAGGCAAGCGCCAGCGTATACCAATGGGAGAAGACAAGCGCTTCAAGCTGCTTCCCAAAATTCTGCAATCGCTTTGTCAACCGCAAGCCACCCCTTCCAGCCAAGGTGCATGGTGTCGCAGAGGAAATAGGACTCGTATTCATAGCCCGTCAAGTCCAGCAGCGTCACGTTTTCATATTCTGCGGCAATACGCCGCACGTTTTCATAGTAGGTCTGCCGCCGTTCGGCGGAAAAGCCTGTGTAATCGCTCCACGCGCCGTGCATTGGGACGTGGACGAACAGGATCTGCATCTGCTTTGCTTTGCAGATTGCAAATAGGCAGCGCAGATCGTCATATTCCGGGGAACTGTCATAGCTGACGGACGCGTCCTTCCCGGCCTGCTGCGCGAGCCTGCGGCCGATGTAGGTGTTGTAATAGCTGTCTTCCATACCGAATTCATTTCCGGCGGTCTGCTCCTCCGCCTGATGGACGGCGGACTGCTCTTCCACATCCCAATCGATCGCGCTGCTCTGCGCATTTTGCACGGTGGGCGCTTCGGCAATCACGCGGCGGGAACTTGTCATATCGCGCGTATCGAGAAGCCACTCGGAAATCGCGGCATACGGCGTCAGCAGCACTTCGAGCGCCATCTGCCCCTTTGCAGCCGCGCGGGTCAGAAGTCCGGCTGCGGTCGTCTGCTGCAAAGAAGCGCCGTACTGCGCATTATACGCTTCGATCAGTTCCGCCACACGGCGGGCAAGATACTGCCGCTGCTCCGCCGGAATCGTCTTGTCGGACAGAAGCGTCAGCATCTGTTGCTCGGAGAAATTCGCCATAAACAGATCCGGCGCGATGCCGTCTTCGACATATGACTGCGGCGCCGTGATGAGCACGGCCTTTTTCCCCGTCAGGCTCTCACCCGACGCAGCGATGGCCATTGCATGCACCAGCGACTGGCACGAACCGCGCCCGATCAGGTCAACCTGAAAGCCGCAGCGCTTTCCGGCAAAAAAGTTGGCCGGATGGGTGCAGATCTGCGTCGTCTTGAGTTCGCTCGAGCCGAAGACGGGCAGCGTATCGTCCTGTGCAGCCGCCGTGCGGAGCAGATATTCGCCCGTGATCTTCTCCGGGGCCAGTGAATCGCCAAGGCTGTCCGGATAGTCCGGCATGGTCTTCTCCACGCCAAGCCGCACAAATCCCAGCGCCAGCACTGCCGCAAGCAGGCATAAAAGCGCCCTCAAAAAGAATTTTCGCATGGGTTCAGGCGAGCAGCGCCGCGATCTTGGCAGGCGTTGAAATTTCCTCGCGCGTCAGTTCTGCTACATCCAGCGTCTTTCCAAACTGCTCCAGCCGAACCAGAAGTTCAACCAGACCGAACGAGTCGAGAAGGCCTTCCTCAAACAATTCCGTTTCGGGCGTGATTTCACCCGCGTCCGCGCCGGTAATATCATTCAGCACCGCAATAATTTCTTCCAGCATGGTGAATTTCCTCCTAAATGAGTCTCCCAGAGAACAGCAGCAGGCCGAAGCTGAACAGATGGAAGGTTGCCAGCCGCAGCGCCCACGCTGCCTTCGGGTTTTTCTTGAGTGTTTTAAAGCCCTTGCACTGCGTGTCAAGCACGTCGTTCAGACACATCAGCGCGCCGTGATATGCGCCGTAGATCAGATAACCGGGTGTCAGTCCGTGCCATGCGCCCATGAGGAGCATCGTAAGCGCATAGCCGAGATACGAACTTGTGCGCCGCCCCTTGAACCATTTTCCGCGCAGCGCGGCCATGCAGAAGCGCGTATAGACATAATCGCGCAGATAGGTTGACAGCGAGATGTGCCAGCGCGACCAGAAATCCTTCATGTCAAGGCTCAGGAACGGCAGGTCAAAGTTGTCCGGCTGCTCGATTCCCAGCAGATACGCCGTGCCGACGGCCATGCGGCTGTAGCCGGCAAAGTTGAAGAACATGAAAAACGTGTAGCCGTACATATAGGAAACAGTGGCCCAGAAGCCATGCTCCGGCAGGCTGGACAGCCAAAATTTCCAGATGAGGTTGCCGATGACGAAATTATAGAACGCACCCGTCATCAGCCGCCACAGGCCGTCCCGCAGCAGCGCGCGGTATTCCTCCCCTGTGCGCATTTTGTGAAGATCGGTCTCAAACCGCCGGTACCGGTCCAGCGGGCCGGAGGACACGGATGGGAAAAAGAGTACAAAATAACTGAGATCCAATAGGTTCAGTTCTGTGATGCGCCCGTCGTAGATATCGATCAGCGGCTGCACCGCACGGAACGACAGATAACTGAGGCCCAGCATCGAAAGCGCCCGCAGGGGTTCGACCCACAAAGACAGCTTGACCAGCAGCAGCGGCAGCAGAATCACCGGCAGGAACAGGATGAAAACAAAAGCCAATATCCCGCAAAGACCCATGCCTTCTTTGCCCGCTTTCGCAGGTACAGATACCAGAAGGTCAGCGCTGTCTGCCAGACCCAGAACGCCGCAAGAAGCAAAAGCGCGTGCAGCGTGCGGAAAATGGCCAGCAGCATGACCGCGCAGACGAGCATGCCGCACACGCGCAGCTGCTTTCCCTTTAGACCGCATATAACCACAGGGAGCAGCACAAGCAGAAGCAGCAGAAAATAATCAAGACCGCCGAATGGGTTCATGTGCGCCCTCCTGTCGTGCCGGACGCAAGCTGTGCGGCAAGCTGTTTTTTATCGATCTTGCCGCTGGTGTTCAGCGGGAAGCTTTCAACGGCAAGAATTTTTCGCGGGATCATATAGGACGGCAGGCAGTCTGCCAGCGCAGCTTTGATGCGCCGGGCACGCTGCAAAGCGCCTTCGCCGTCCGGCTTTTCCAGCAGGACGAATGCCGTCAGCGCCGTCACGCGTCCGTCCTGCAAAACAGGCAGAACAGCGGCGCGGGCGATGTTTGGCAGCTTGACGAGGTTGTTCTCCACGTCCTCCAACTCGACCCGGAAGCCGTTGAGTTTGATCTGCCCGTCCAGACGGCCCAGATAATAGAGCATGCCGTCCTCCATACGGCACAGATCGCCTGTGCGGTAGCCGCGCAGACCGCCCTCCGTGCGGAAAAACAGGGCCTTGTTCAACTCGGAGCGTCCAAGATACCCGGGGCTGACAGCCTCGCCGATCACCAGGAGTTCGCCCGGTTCACCATCCGGTAATGCGCGGCCCTGTTCGTCGGCAATGATTGCCTGCACATTTTCAAAGGGCCTGCCGATGGGAAGCGGCGCATCCGCGTCCAGCATGGCCTGCGTGATCTCTGTGCCCGTCACAAGAACTGTCGTCTCCGTCGGCCCATAGGCGTTCACAACCGGCACGCCTGGGAATCTTCGCAGCAGTTCCGCCGCCAGTTTTTTTGTCAGTACCTCGCCGCAGAACAGGAACTGCCGCACCTGCGGCAGAAGTTCCGCACAGAATTGCTCAGAATGAATGCAGAACTCCGCAAGAGACGGCGTGGACACCCATGCGTCCGGCCTTGCCTCGCGCAGAAGCTGAAAAAGCGCCTGCGGGCTTTCCAGCGTCTGCCGGTCTGCCGTCCAGAGTGTCATGCCCCGGCTGAGCGCCTCGTAAAGCGCGCAGACGGAGACATCGAACGAATAGGAAATTTCATTGAGAAACGCGCCGCCCTCCGGCAGCCGCGCAAACCACGGTTTTACGCCTGTGTGGAATGCGGCAAGATTGCCCGCTGTGATCTGCACGCCCTTGGGTGTCCCGGTCGAGCCGGAGGTGAAGAGCAGATAAGCCGTCTGCTCCGGTCGGATCCAGCCGGAGTGCGGCGCGGGCAGTGCAGGCTGCGCAAGAATCTGCGCGAGATCCTCTTCGCAGAGCGTATGCTCCGCCGAAAGACCGGAGGCGCGCAGATCGACCAGCACGGACGGCTGCGCGTCATGCAGAATCTGCGCGGCGCGGTCTGTCGGATACGTCGTATCGACAGGAATATAGCCGCGCCCGGCCTTGAGCGCGCCGAACATGCAGGCGGGAATGGCCGACTGCTTGTGGCCGTAGATCATGACCGGCCTGCCGTCGCTTGGCAGCGTGCGGCGAAGGTACGCCGCAAACGCATCCGCCATGCGGTTCAGCGCGGAAAAGCTTACCTTCTCATCATGATAGCGGATCGCAATGCGGTCCGTTTCTGCATAGTGCTCCAAAGCTTCCAGAATAAACATGCGTATGTATCCTCAATCATCCGTTGCGTCCCACTGGTGCGTCAGCGCCATGCGCGCGTCGTCGGCCATAAAATAATCGCGCGGGTTTTCCGCAAAATGTCCGCCGTACAGCGGGTCAAACCAGCATGCCGTCCCGTTCACGACCGCGCGTACCCACGCATGGTCAACCGGCTCTGGAGCGTCCGCACGCAGGAACGTGCCCTGCACGATCTGTGCTTCGCAGCCCATGCGCCGTAGCAGGACTGCTGTCAGCGCGGCCTGCGCGTCGCAGTTGCCCTTGCGCTTTTGCAGCAGTTCCAGCGCAAGTGAATTGGTCAGTTCGTCCGTAAACCCGCCGGAGGTATCGGCCAGCGTAGCGCGGTAGGTAATGCCGGTGCAGAGGAAATCATAGACCGTGCCGAGATTTGCAACAAGGTTGGCCTTCGGGTCGCATAACTCCTGCAAAAGCGCAAGAACCGCCTCGTCGAGTTCCGCATTTCCGGTTGCCTGACCGGCGGGCGTATATGGCTTGGCCGCACAAGCGGCGCAGCCAAGTGCCATCACTGCCGCCAGAAGCAGCAAAATAAGCTTTTTCATGGCATCATTCCGCACGGTGCGCGCTCGTCAGCCCGATAGCGCAGACCGTATCGCCGTCTAATTCAAAATACAGCGACGCGGGAATGGTCAGACTGTCCTGTGCGGCCAGCGCGTAGGTCATGGTGCTTCCAGCCTGCGTATACTCCGTTCCATATGCGGCCTCTACGTCTTTCCGGCTTGCGCCGATTCCGACGCCCTGCGCAGTCTGCACGTCTGCGGTGCAGTAGAGTTCCAGCAGACGGTCGGCATCGCCGTCGGGGTAGGTATAGAGAATTCGGTCGGAATAAGCATAGGTCTTGTCCATCCCCGTGTAGACGCAGGAGACAGCCTCGGAATAGGTATAATCTGTCCCAAACGCGTCAAGCAGCGCAGAAACGGACGTATCGGGCCGTACCGCAGTTCCACCCACGGTCAAGGTCAAATCAACCTCGGAAATTGTTTTTTTGCCGCAGCTGCCGAGCAGTGCGCACAGCAGCAGAGCGGTCAGAAGCAGACAGATTGTTTTTTTCATACCGCCCGTCCTCATTCCGCGTCAACGACCGTCTCAACGCCGTTTTCAAGATAGGTAAAGACGGTCACGCCGTCATAGATCCAGATCCCGTCGTCGCCCGGGCCGGAGCAGGAATCCTCATATAGCTTCTGCTGCGGCTCGCCGAGCGCGTCCAGCAAAAGCTGCGCGTCCTGATCGACAAAGCTGAGCGCCGTCTCCAGTACGCTGGGCGTTTCCGCGTCCTCCGTCAGCGCAGGTTCTTCTGCTTCCGGCTCTGCAGGTTCCTCCGCTTCCGCAGGTGTCTGCACCTCAGGTGCGGGCTCCGGTTCCTGTGCAGGCTGCTCGTCAGCAACGGGGGATACCTCCTGTACAGGGGGCTGCGCAGGCTCCGGCTTTTCGCCGCAGGCGGTCAGGACTGCCGCTGCAGCCAGCAGCAGGCAGATCAGCAGCATACTCGTAAGCTTCTTTTTCACAGTTCTTTCTCTCTCCTTCTGCGCGGCCGTCAGTGCTTCAGATAGCGGGCGGGCGCGGATTCATATGTCACCTGCCAGGCGCTGTGCGTCTCGTTGCTGATGCCGGCGCGCAGGTTATAGTTTTCGATCTGCGGGTCAAAGAGGAAAGTCTCGCCGTCCAGTTCGATCTCGACCCAGCCGTGTGCGATGGGGTACCAGTTCCAGCTGTAGCCGCATTCGCCGACAATGGGCGAGGCCAGATAGCCAAGCTTTCGTGCCAGCAGGCAGAACACAGCGGCAAAGTTATAGCAATCGCCCTTGCCGGTTGAAAGAATCTTATCAGCAAATTCCAACTGCTTGTCGTATGGGATTGTCTTGACCTCCGGACCGTAGGCCGGGTTCCGGCCCAAATACCGCAGCGCCCGGACAGCCTCATAGCAGGCATGCAGGCATTCTTCCTGCGTCATGTCCTCTGTGGTACAGGCGGCGATGAAGTCGTCCAGCTTTGCGTCCAATTCCGTGTTTCCGGTCGTGTAGAAGCCATTTTCATCGTATAAGTACTCACCGAAAACGCCGTTTCGGCGCAGAAGGCCGTCCGCTCGGATGAAGACGGCGTGCCCTTCGATATAATGCGGGGCGTAATCGGCCAGGATCCGGCCTGTTTCGTCGCAGCGGTAATAGCGGCGGTTCTGCTCGTCCAGGAAGCCCGTTCCGCGTACGACGCGGCCATCGGCGTCTACAAAGAACCCGCTCGTACCGGACAGATGGATGCCCGGCGTAAACGAAAGCGCATCCAGCGCGTCCGCACGGTAATGCTCCTGCTCATCTGCATCGTCCAGATAATAGTCATGCGGCAGAACGGCCTCGACCAGATCGGCATAGTCTGCCCGATCCTCCGGCACGTCCAGCAGCAGCGAGCGGCGGACGCCGTTGATCGCTTCTGTGTCCGGCGCACGGCCCAGCGCGCGGTTGACCAGCACCGCCGCCTGTGCGCGCGTGATCGGGGCAGGCGCAGGTACATCTTCTGCCTGCGCGCCATCCGGCATCAGCGCCTGCGCAGCCTGTAAAAGAGCGGGTGAAGCGGACTGCTCCGTCTGGCCGAGCGCGGACAGAAGCGCCGTCAGGAACGTGTCCGGCATGACGGATGCACTGGGGAAGAAGCATGTTTGTCCCTCCTCCTGCGGCAGATATCCGCCCATGGTGCTGACTGCCTCATAATACCAATACTCCGGCAGGACATCATCATATTGTGCAGGCTCTGCGCTGCGTGGCGCGTCCTGTGTCAGATTATATAGCAGCTGCGCGCAATCCGCGCGGCGCAGCGGCTCGTCCGGCCTGAAAAAGCCGTCGGACGCCGCCATATAATTCTGATGAACGTGATACTCCGGCTCCGGTTCCGGTTCAGGCTCCGGCGAGGACATCGCCTGTACCACCGGCTCCTGCATGCCCAAAGCCTCCGGCTCCGCCACGCTCTGGCAGCCGCACAAAAGCACGCACAGAACCGCGCACAGCAGCGCGGCCCATACGCCTCTTTGCATTCGTCCGCCAGGACGGGGATTCATTCTCGTCCGTTTCTCCATTTCTCCAACTACCCGTCTTTTTTAGCTTCATGCACGCTCTGCATGGTGGAAACATCAAAAACTGGTATAAATTATACACCAATATCCATTATAATCTATCCCACCGTCAAATGCAAGACGGCAGGAGGGGGAATTGTGCAAATCATGGCAGCCCGGCGCGGCATAAACGAATCCCCCGCCTCACGGCGGGGGATTTTCTGCTATTTACAGGTGCAGCACGCGGTCACGGATTTCCTGCGTCCGGCCCTGGTTCCAATACTGGGTGCCAATGTAGCCGCAGGTGCGGCGGGCGACGTTCATCTTGGACTGGTCGGTGTTGCCGCACTGCGGGCAGACCCAGATCAGCTTGCCGTCCGCGTCTTCCTTGATTTCAATCTCGCCGTCGAAGCCGCAGACCTGACAGTAATCAGACTTCGTGTTGAGTTCGGCGTACATGATGTGGTCATAGATAAATTTCATGACCTCCAGCACAGCGTCGAGGTTCTGCTGCATGTTCGGGACCTCGACATAGCTGATCGCGCCGCCGGGCGAGAGCGCCTGGAACTGCGACTCGAACGCCAGCTTGTCAAAGGCGTTGATCTGCTCCGTCACGTGGATGTGATAGGAGTTGGTGATATAGTTCTTGTCCGTGATGCCCGGGATGACGCCGAAGCGCTTCTGCAGGCACTTGGCGAATTTATACGTCGTGGACTCCAGCGGCGTGCCGTAGAGGGAGAAATCGATGTCGGTCTTGGCCTTCCACTTGGCGCAGGCGTCGTTGAGATGGTGCATGATGTCGAGCGCGAAGGGCGTCGCGGCCGGGTCGGTGTGGGACTTGCCGGTCATGTACTTCACGCACTCATAGAGCCCCGCGTAGCCGAGCGAGATCGTCGAGTAGCCGCCGTAGAGCAGCTTGTCGATGGGCTCGCCCTTTTTGAGCCGGGCCAGCGCGCCATACTGCCAGAGGATCGGGGCCGCGTCGGAGAGCGTCCCCTTGAGCCGGTTGTGGCGGCACATGAGCGCGCGGTAGCACAGATCGAGCCGCTCGTCAAAAATACGCCAGAATTTATCCAGCCCGCCGCCGGAGGACAGCGCCACGTCGACCAGATTGATCGTCACGACGCCCTGGTTGAACCGGCCGTAGTACTTGGGCTTGCCCGGCTCGTAGTTGCCCGCGTTCGCCACGTTGTTCCAGCCGTTGCCGGACCGGTCCGGCGTCAGGAAGCTGCGGCAGCCCATGCAGGTGTACACGTCGCCGTGGCCTGCGGTCTCGCCCTTGGAGAGCTTCAGCTCGCGCATCTTCTTCTCGGAGATATAGTCCGGCACCATGCGCTTGGCGGTGCAGCGGGCGGCGAGCTTCGTCAGCTCCCAGTAGGGGCTGTCTTCCGTGATGTTGTCCTTCTCGAGGACGTAGATGAGCTTCGGGAAGGCGGGTGTGATCCACACGCCCTTTTCGTTCTTGACGCCCTCGATGCGCTGGCGGAGCGTCTCTTCGATGATGATGGCCAGATCTTTGCGCTCCTGCTCGTTCCGGGCCTCGCCGAGGTACATGAAGACCGTGATGAACGGTGCCTGCCCGTTGGTGGTCATGAGCGTGACGACCTGATACTGGATGGTCTGCACGCCGCGGCGGATCTCGTCGCGCAGCCGGGTCTCGACGACCTTGGAGATCGTCTCCTCCGACGGCTGCACGCCGAAGGACTTGATCTCCTCCAGGACGGTCCGGCGGATCTTCTGCCGGGAGACGTCGACGAACGGCGCCAGGTGCGTCAGCGAAATGGACTGGCCGCCGTACTGGTTGGAGGCGATCTGCGCGATGATCTGCGTGGCGATGTTGCAGGCCGTGGAGAAGCTGTGCGGCTTTTCGATGAGCGTGCCGGAGATGACCGTGCCGTTCTGCAGCATATCCTCGAGATTGACCAGATCGCAGTTGTGCATATGCTGGGCGAAGTAATCCGCGTCGTGGAAGTGGATGATGCCCTCGTTATGCGCCTCGACGATGTCCTGCGGCAGCAGCACGCGGGCCGTCAGATCCTTGGAGACCTCGCCCGCCATATAGTCGCGCTGGACGGCGTTGACGGTCGGGTTCTTGTTGGAGTTTTCCTGCTTGACCTCCTCGTTGTTCGACTCGATGAGGGACAGGATCTTCTCGTCCGTCGTGTTGGACTTGCGGACGAGCGTGCGGGTATAGCGGTAGGTGATATAGTTTTTGGCGACCTCAAACGCGCCGTGCGCCATGATCTGGTCCTCGACCAGGTCCTGGATCTCCTCGACGGACAGGGCGCGGTTCATGGACAGACAGCTGTTTTCCACACTCTCGGCGATGCGGCGGATCTGCATCGGCGTCATGCGCGCGTCCTCTGCGACGACGTTGTTGGCCTTGGTCACGGCCGCGATGATCTTGACCAGATCGAAGGTAGCCTCCGAGCCGTTTCGCTTGATGATCTTCATGGGCGGTTCCTCTCTTTCTATTTCTGCGCGCGTAAAAAAACGCGCGGGGACAGGTTTTGTTGCTTCCCGGTGCGGTGCAGTCATAACTATACCGGATATTGGGGCCGCTGTCAAGCATCTTGGACTATATTTTGTGGATATCGACGATAGAAAAAGCCGTGAAACACAATATCTTGTGTTTCACGGCATCTGCGTATATGAAGGATCAGATAGAAGCCCTGCAGTTACTGGTTTTCGCGGTAGCGCGCGAGGAACTGGCGCGTGCGCTCAGCCTGCGGGTTTTCGATGACGTCGTGCGCCGGGCCCTGCTCCACGATCACGCCGCCGTCCATGAAGATCACGCGGTCGGCCACGTCGCGGGCGAAGGCCATCTCATGCGTGACGATGATCATGGTCATGTGCTGCTCGGAAAGTGAGCGGATGACCTTCAGAACCTCGCCGGTCAGCTCCGGGTCGAGGGCGGAGGTCGGCTCGTCGAAGCAGAGGATGTCCGGCTGCAGCGCCAGCGCCCGCGCGATGGCCACGCGCTGCTGCTGGCCGCCGGAGAGCTGGTGCGGGTAGAGGTCCATTTTCTCCTTCAGCCCCACCTGCGTGAGCAGCTCCTCCGCGTGCGCGGCGATCTGTGCGTGGATCTGCTTTTTGCGGGCCTTGTAGTCCGGCTGCTCTTTGGCCAGCAGCTCGCTGGCAAGCATGACGTTCTGCCGGGCCGTGTATTGCGGGAACAGATTGAAATTCTGAAACACGAGGCCGAAATGCAGCCGCTTGCGGCGGATCTCGCTCTCTTTCTGCGTGTTGGGGTCCGCCGCGTCGAAGAGCGTCTCGCCGTTTACCGCGATCTGCCCCTCGTCGGGGACGGTCAGAAAATTGAGGCAGCGCAGCAGCGTCGTCTTGCCGCTGCCAGACGAGCCGATGATGGCAATGGTCTCGCCCTTTTCCAGTGAAAAGTCGACGCCCCGCAAAACGACGGTATGTGCGTCAAAGCTTTTTTTGAGATTTCTGACTTCCAGAACTGACATGCCGCCTCCTCCTTACGCCTTGAAATAGTCGAGTTTCTTTTCCAGCTTGCCGAGCGCCAGCGTCAGAAGACCGGAGAAGATCAGATAATAAATGCCCGTGAAGAACAGCGGCCAGATCGCGCCGGAGATGCCCTGCGTGCCCTTCAGGAATGCCTGACCGGCCCAGATGATCTCCTGCAGGGCGATGATGCGGGAGAGCGACGTGTCCTTGACCAGCGTGATGACCTCGTTGGACATGGGCGGCACGATGCGCTTGACCATCTGCAGCAGCGTCACCTTGAAGAAGATCTGCGTGCTCGTCATGCCGAGCACCTGCCCAGCCTCCTGCTGCCCCTTCGGGACGCCCTGGATGCCGCCGCGGAAGATCTCGGAGAAATAGCACGCGTAGTTGAAGATGAACGCGATCGACGATGCGAGGAAGCGCCCTGCCTCGCCGCTGCCCCAGATATTCTTGTGCAGCACAAGGCCGGGGAAGTAGTAGAACACCAGCAGCTGCAGCATCAGCGGCGTGCCGCGCACGACCCAGATGACGAAGCGCACGATCAGGCGGATGGGCCGGAAGTCGACCGCGAACCATAGCTGCGTCTTCTGCCACCAGGTGAGCTTGCCGTCCTTGGGGAGATTTTTCAGATACGGACGCAGAAAGCCCAGCGGCGACCAGCGGCTCATGGAGCCGAAGGAGATGATCAGACCCAGCGGGATCGCGCCGATGAGCGTCACAAAAAACAGCTTGAGCGTCTGCAAAAAGCCCACATTCAGGGCCTGAAATACGATAGGGAACTGCTCGGAGAAGGTTGTCATGTGGTTGTCCTGCCTTTTCTCGTTTGTTCAGGAGCGCACGGTTTCCCCGGCGGGGCATCCACCGGGGAAACCATGGACTATCTTATCGGAAATCGCGCGCCGTGTCAATCACTTCTGCTCGATGATGGCAGCCTGCACGCCGTAGGTCTCGGCGATCTGCATCATGGAGCCGTCGGCGTAGCTGGCCTTGAAGAAGTCGTTCAGCTTCTGGGCAAGATCGGAGCCCTTGCGGAAGCCGACGCCGTATTCCTCGGAGTTGAGGCCGCAGGTGTAGGTCAGGCTGGCGTAGCCCGTGCCCTCGCCGACCATCGCAGCAGCCATGAGCGAGTCGATGACAGCGGCGTCAGAAGTGCCGGCGGCGACCTCCATCAGCGCGTCGGACTGGGCCTTGACGGGGGTGACGGTATAGCCAAGCGCAGTCAGCTCGGCCTCACCGGCGGAGCCGGCCTCGGCGGCGAAGGTCAGGTCCTTGACGGATTCGACGGTCTGGTATTCGCTTGCCTTGTCAGCCGGGACGATGACGACCTGCGCGTTGTTGCAGTAGGCGTTGGAGCATTCCATCGTGCTCGTGACCTCGGCGGTCAGGGTCATGCCGTTCCAGACGCAGTCGATGGTCTTGCTGTCGAGCTCGAGGATCTTGTTGTCCCAGTCGATCTCGACGAATTCGGCGGTGACGCCGAGGGATTCTGCGAAGGCCTTGGCCATGTCGGCGTCGAAGCCGATCCAGCTGCCGTCGGCGTCCTTGTAGTCCATCGGCTCAAAGTCGGTGATGCCGATGACGGCCGTGTCACCCTCGATACGGCACCACTCGTGGTCGTTCGAGTATTTCAGATTTGCAGGTACGTTCATGTTATTCTTAATGTTTGATTTGAAATTGGCTGTTTTACGATGCAAATATAACTGTTATTTCCGTAACAGCAAGGATTTATGTTATATTTTTAACTCAATAACCGTAAGGGTATCCGAAGTTTTTGGGATGTCGTAAATATTTGTTAATTTTAAAACAACTTACGTCACGACGGAAACCCTGAAACCACAGCCTATGAAAAAACGATCCTATTTGATTGCCGCAGGATGTACTGTTGTCCTGTATGCCGTCGCGGCCTGTTCCGATCATGCGGCGAATGATACCGCGCAGGCCGGAAATCCGGAAACTATGTCCGTGGCCGAGGCACGCCGCTATTTCGAGCGTGTTGCGGCACCGACCAGAACCGGGAGTGAAGAGGGGACGCTGACGCTCGGGACTTATATGCCCGACTGGTCGCTGGCGACGGTCTCGGCCGGGGAAGTGCTTTCCAGTACCGATGTGCCTGTCCGGGGCGAGTTCCGCTATTTTCGTTATCGGATCGACGAGTACGGCGAACCGCGTTTTACCCCGATCTACCACAAACTGGTCGTCGTAAAGGATTCCCGCAGCGGTGTCATGAGCAGCTATCTGCGTTTTTATGTTCCCGATCCGGACTATGCCGCGGGGCGCACGGCCGACGACTACGACAGGCTGCTCAACAGCGGCTCCAAGGGGGATTTCACCGGGCTGGCGGTTTACACCTCGCTCGACGGATTTCCGGTTCATGCGGTTCGTTATGCCGGAGGAGCATGCCAGGCTGAAGCGTTCCTTTACGATAAGTCGCGGACACAGGCGGAAAATACTGCCCGCCTGGGCGAAATGCTGGATGGCCTGAGTGTCGTGTGCAGCCGGGAAACAGCGGTGACACGTGCGGAGGCGGAGTCAGAGAAAAGCGAGCCGGTTGACGGCGGCGGTATAGAG
>OLVY01000510.1_pt1 | contig 28927 bp, 21 predicted proteins | sample 1674261 | NCBI WGS metagenome assembly OLVY01 (sample SAMEA103958155, study PRJEB25191) | human gut metagenome | biome: human-associated habitat [ENVO:00009003]; feature: intestine environment [ENVO:2100002]; material: feces | place: Germany | collected 2013/2015
CCCAAGACTCGCTACTGGCGGTTGGTTAGACCTTACCAGACAGGCATTCCACCTGTTAGACTACTCGCCCTTGTCTGGGCGCACAATACCGATTGATCAACTTCATTAATATCATCATTCTACCATAATTACACTTACAATCCTACTTCATTCTATTAAAATTGATTTACAGAAGTTATAATTAATTTGCTTTGAGAATGCAGATTGATCTTTGTCATTCTCTCATAGGCGTCCATCCCAGAGTTTCATCTTTGGGTTCTGCCGCTTGTAACATGGATTGACGAATTTTCACAACCTGGATATTGCATGCCACACAGTCTTGGCTCAATAAAAAATAGAACTGATTTGTTTTCAGGATTTTGGGAGCGGCCGGTTCTGAAAACAAACAGTTCTATTTTTTATATTTCTATACATTTTGTTGGCATGCAATTAACATAACCTGCAAAAATCCGTAACACCACCTACAGGCGGCAGTTCCTAAGTGAAACTCCGGTTTTAGAATGGAAGTCCCCCTAAACCACCCATGCCTCCGGTGATTTTTGCCATAGAGCTCTGGCTTTCCTCATCAAGTTTACGGAATGCTTCATTGGTAGCTGCCATGATAAGATCCTCTAACATCTCGATATCATCCGGATCAACAACTTCCTCGGATAATTTGATCTTTGTCACTTCATGTTTTCCAGAAACTGTTACTTCAACTGCTCCGCCGCCTGCTGTTGCAGTTACTTCTTTTTCTTCTAACTCTTTCTGAGCTTCCTCCATCTGACGCTGCATTCTCTGTGCCTGTTTCATCAGATTATTCATATTTCCAGGCATACCACCTGGGAATCCACCTCTTTTTGCCATTGTAATTCCTCCATAATTGTTTTCAACTCATGATATATAAAGACTGTCGAGCAAGGCTCGTATAGATAGCGATCATGAAGCTATGCTACATAATAATATAATTTTCCAGATTCGTCCAGCTGGAAATTAGAAATCATCTTCTTCAATCTCAAAATTGATAAGTTGTCTGAGATCCGGATAAATCTCCTCACTCGCATGTCCGGTGTCATTTTGTTTCACCTGAAGTTCCACTTCTTTTCCAATCCGCTCTGCAATCATCATTTTCAGACTGTCCTGACATTCTGAACGATTTTCCGAAATGTACTCATACGCATTCGGATCTTCAAATACCAGAAGCAGACAGTTATTTGGTCCAAGTGTTGGAACTGCCTTATTCAGATAGGTTTTGGTAATTCCGGTAAGCTGGGACAGGATTCCCTTCCAGTTTCCAATAATCTGTTTGACATCCTCCGGGATTGCTTTTGGGAGCTCCATTTTTGTAATTTCTTCCGATGCAGTTACCTCACTGCCCTGCCTGGGGCTTTGGGATTGTGCAACAACAACACCTTTTTCCAGCTTTTTCTCCAGACTGTCCACACGGTCTACGAGTGATGTATAATCTTTTTCCATTTCTGGTTTACATAACTTTATTACATTTATTTCAATCAGAATACGCTTCTGCGTTGCATATTTGATCTGATTGCTGAGTTCCGAAAAAATACGGATATATCTCATTAAGATTTCCGGATCGACCATTTCCGCTTCTTCTTTTAACAATGCAAGGTTATCCGCAGAAATGTCAAGTACATCTTCCATATTATCTGAGCTCTGGACAAGAAGAAGATTTCGCAGATACCATGTAAAATCTGTGACAAACTGCCCCATCTCGCGTCCTTCAATGACCATCCCGTCAATCACCTGAATTGCCCCGGTCACGTTTTTATCCAAAATCTGCCTGAGCAAGCGGCTGAACACTTCCGTGTCAACTGCGCCAAGCGTCTCAAGCACTTTTTCATATGTCAGTTCCTGCCCGAGATAGAATGCAATACACTGATCCAAAAGGCTCAATGCATCCCGCATGGAACCATCTGCTGCCTTGGCAATGTAACGGATTGCCCGCTCCTCCACATTTACCTGCTCTTTTTCCATAAGATCCGTCAGGCGTCCTGCAATCGTATCAATGGAAATTCTCCGGAAATCGTATCGCTGGCAACGGGATAAAATCGTTATCGGAATCTTGTGTGCTTCCGTTGTGGCAAGAATAAAAATAACGTATGACGGTGGCTCCTCCAACGTTTTTAACAGTGCGTTGAACGCTCCTATGGAAAGCATATGAACCTCATCGATAATGTATACTTTGTATTTTCCTTCGGTCGGACGGTATTCCACTTCCTCACGGATCTGACGGATATTGTCCACGCCATTGTTGGACGCCGCATCGATCTCAATCACATTCATGGAACTGCCCGCCGCAATCGCTTTACAGGTCGGACATTCCCCACAAGGGCTGCCATCCACCGGATGCTCACAGTTGACTGCTTTTGCAAAAATTTTTGCGATCGTCGTTTTACCGGTTCCTCTTGTTCCGCAAAATAAGTAGGCATGTCCGATACGATCTGCTTTTATCTGGTTTTTCAAAGTTGTTACGATATGATCCTGTCCTTTTACATCTTCAAATTCCTGTGGACGGAATTTCCGGTACAACGCCGTATATGACATGCTGTTTTTCCTCTCTTAGTTATGCCCGGCTCTGACGATGCAGTTTGCCGGGCATTCGTTTTTTATGTTTTTAATCACCAAAACTGATTCCGATACGTTTTGCTTCCTGAATCATCTGGCAGTCCGGATCAACGGTTTTCAATTTGCCGGAAACCTCTGCCAATGGCACACGTTTTGTCTCTCCATTGATCATTGCGATCATGCAGCCGTAATCTTCCTCAATGATTGCCTGTGCTGCTGCAGAGCCAAGTCTGGTACAGAGCACTCTGTCATATGGACATGGGCTTCCGCCCCGCTGTGTATGTCCCGGAACCGTAACACGGACCTCAACGCCTGCTGCTTCATAAATCTGATCCGCAATCTCATAGGAAACGGACGGATATTTGCGGTCGGCCACTTTTGCCTTGTATGCTTTCTTTGTCAGGGATGAATCCTCCTTGGAAATCGCACCTTCCGCAACTGCAAGAATTGTAAATCCTTTTCCTGCTTTTGTTCTCTTGTTGATAGCTCCTATCACTTTATTGATATCATATGGAATCTCCGGAAGCAGGATAATGTCCGCACCACCGGCAATTCCTGCATATAACGTCAGCCAGCCGACTTTGTGTCCCATAACTTCCACGATAAATACACGGTTGTGAGAAGCTGCTGTCGTATGAATGCAGTCGATTGCCTCTGTCGCAATGTTGATCGCGCTCTGGAAACCAAAGGTAACATCGGTTCCATAAATATCATTATCGATTGTCTTTGGAAGATGAACCACATTTAAGCCCTCTTCCCGGAGAAGGTTTGCCGTTTTCTGCGTTCCATTGCCGCCAAGGATCACAAGACAGTCCAGATTTAATTTATGATAAGTCTGCTTCATTGCCTCCACTTTATCGAGACCATTCTCATCCGGCACACGCATCTGTTTGAATGGCTGACGGGAAGATCCTAAGATTGTTCCACCTTTCGTGAGGATTCCGGAAAAATCTGCTGAAGTCAAAAGACGGTAATCTCCATAGATCAGCCCTTTGTATCCATTGTGAAATCCGTATATCTCAAGTTCATCCACATTATTGCTCAGTCCTTTTACCACACCACGCATAGCAGCATTCAGTGCCTGACAGTCGCCGCCGCTTGTCAACATTCCGATTCTTTTCATACGTAAACAGTCCTTTCTCATTACTATATTAAATGATTCCATTGCTAATCTAGATTATAATATATTTTTTTAATAGGTACAACTATTTCAAAGCTTGCAGATTATAGAAAATATGGTATACTAAACAAGTATTTTTATACAAAAAGAAAAGCGTATCACGTTTTTCTATGGAGATATACCCAAGTGGCTGAAGGGTCCGCACTCGAAATGCGGTAGGTCGGTAAATGTTCCGGCGCGCGAGTTCAAATCCCGCTATCTCCGCTAAAAAAGGATATCGCATGGTAATTCCATGCGATATCCTTTTTGCATTAAAATTTGTTTTCGAAAATGCTTTATTTCACATCTGTCACTTCGTAACCTGCATCTACAACTGCCTGTTTTAATGCTTCTACAGAAGCGTCGCCTGTTACGACTGCATTTTTGTTTTCAAGGCTTACGGTAACTTCTGTTACGCCTGCAACCTCTTTTAATGCTTTCTCTACATGTGCCTGGCAATGGGCACACATCATGCCTTCGATTGAAATTGTTGTGGTCATAGTTGATTCTCCTTTATCATTGTTTGTTGATTTTATATTATTATCCAGTGCATTGTGCTGGTTAATATCTGCAATTGTACTTGCAGCGACATCCTGATACGGTTCAATTTGTGTCTTTTTCACATCATGCAGTTTTACCCATCTTAACCGGAGTGCATTACTTACCACACATACGCTGCTCAGACTCATGGCCGCTGCACCGAACATCGGGTTCAATTTTATCTGGAAAAGCGGATACAAAACACCAGCTGCAAGTGGGATTCCGATACTATTGTAAAAGAATGCCCAAAATAAATTCTCTTTGATGTTGCGGATCACGGCTCTACTTAATTTTACTGCACCTACAGCGTCAAGTAAATCGTTTTTCATCAGTACGATATCAGCGCTCTCGATCGCTACGTCTGTTCCTGCCCCGATCGCAATTCCCACATCTGCGGAGGCAAGTGCCGGCGCATCGTTGACGCCGTCACCGATCATCGCTACTTTATGTCCTGCCTGTTTTAAGGCTGAGATTTTCTCCTCTTTCTGTGTTGGCAGAACCCCGGCGATCACCTCATCGATACCAACCTGCTCCTTGATCGCCTGTGCGGTCACTTCGTTGTCACCGGTTAACATAATGACATGTATGCCGTAATCACGGAATTTCTGTACCGCCTCTTTACTGGTCGGTTTTACCACATCTGCAACTGCCACAATTCCAAGGAACTGTTTTTCATCTGCAAAAAGAAGTGGTGTCCTGCCCTGTTTGGCAAGTGCCTGGATCTGGTTTTTCTGTTCTGTGGAAAGGCTGATTCCTTTCTCTTCCATCATCTTCTCATTTCCGGCATAGTAGTGTGTACCGGACACTGTACCTTCGATTCCTTTTCCAAATAAAGCGTTGAAATCTGTTACTTTTTCCAGAGAAATATTGTTTGTCACACAATAGTTTACAATCGCCTCTGCAAGCGGATGTTCGCTGCCTTTTTCAAGACTTCCTGCAATCTGAAGAAGCTGCGTTTTATCTGCATTCTTTCCGGCAGCACAGATAATATCTGTCACGACAGGTTTTCCCTGCGTGATAGTTCCCGTCTTATCTAACACAACGGTGTCGATCTGATGTGCCGTCTCTAATGCGTCACCGGATTTGATGAGGATCCCGTTCTCTGCACCTTTTCCGGTTCCAACCATGATTGCTACCGGTGTTGCAAGACCAAGTGCGCACGGACACGAGATCACAAGCACTGCGATCGCAGTTGACATGGCAAACTCAAACGTTGCGCCGGAGATCAGCCAGATAACTCCTGTGATCAGTGCAATGGTAATAACGGTCGGCACAAAGACTCCGGCAATTTTATCTGCCACTTTTGCAATCGGGGCTTTGCTTGAGGAAGCTTCCTCAACCAGCCTTATGATCTGCGCAATTGTAGTGTCTTCACCGACTTTTGTTGCTTTTGCACGGATGAGTCCGGATTTATTCATGGATGCAGAGACAATCGTGTCTCCCTCCTGTTTTGGCACCGGAATACTCTCACCTGTGATCGCCGATTCGTCAAAAGAAGATTTTCCCTCCAGCACGATACCGTCCACTGCAACCGATTCACCCGGTTTTACAAGGAAGATTTCTCCTTTTTCCACATCTGCTGCATCCACGACCTGCTCCACACCATCTCTTACGACCGTCACCGTCTTTGGCGCGAGATTCAAAAGCTTTGTGATTGCCTCGCTTGTCTTTCCCTTGGACTTTGTCTCAAGATATTTTCCAATGGTGATCAGTGTCAGGATTGTTCCGGCTGACTCAAAGTATAAGTCGTGGGCATACTGATGTACGACCGCCATGTCGCCATGTCCCATCGCATAACCGATACGGTAAATTGCAAAAATACCATAGAGAATTGCCGCACCCGCACCGATTGCGATCAGGCTGTCCATGTTTGGACTTCTGTGCCACAATGTCTTAAATCCGTTTTTAAAATATTTCTGATTTGCGATCAAAATTGGCAGCAACAGTAAAAACTGCGTAAACGCATAGGTGATTGCATTCTCATTTCCATGCAGAAAGTTCATGGTAAACGGCGGCATCGGAATGTTGAGCCACTGATATATCATATGTCCCATGGACACATACATCAACGGTATCCAGAAAATCAGTGAGACGATCAGTCTCTTTTTCATGTTTTTCACATTCTGCTCTACGGCTGAAAGTCCGCTGTTTTCCTGACTGTCCGACTGTCCGGACGTTTTTGCCCCGGATTTTGCGTGCTCGTCTTTCACCGCCGCACCGTATCCGGCATCCTCCACTGCCTTGATAATTCCTGCTGTATCAAGTTTATTCTCATCAAATTCGACCTGCATACTGTTTGTCAGCAGATTCACGCTGACATTTTCCACCCCGGTAAGCTTTCCCACACTTTTCTCCACATGGGATGAGCAGGCGGAACAGGTCATGCCTGTAACATCAAATCTCTCTTTCATGTATGTCGTCCTTTCCTGTTATGTTCTTTCCTGTTATGTTCTGCTTTTGAATATCAGAGCTCACTATTTCATCAGTTTCTTCAAAAGTTCACACAGTTCATCGACTGCCTCTTCATTTCCTTCGCGGATATCCTCCGAAACACAGGTTTTGATATGTCTCGCCAGAAGTTCTTTGTTAAACCCATTCAAGGCCGCCTGGATTGCTGACACCTGTGTGAGAATATCCACGCAATAACGATCGTCCTCCACCATCGCCCTGATTCCACGCACCTGTCCTTCAATACGGCTCAAGCGTGTCATGAGCGCTTTCTTCTCCTGCTCATCACGCTGTTTATGTTTTACATTGTCATCCTCATTGCCTTTACAACAACATGTCATAACTTCCACATCCTTTCTGTCCATTGCACCCTGATTTTGTTATCTGAGTATTATTTTCTACCACTTATGATTTTGTCATTCATTATATCCAATATACCCATATGGGGTATCTTGAATATAGTACAGGATAACAGAAAAGTCAAGCATCATTATTTACTATTTTTCTCATTAACTAAATTTCTATTACCGTTCTCCTGTATTTCATTCCCATAACAATTCCTAACTTAACAATGCAAACAATATAAGTTCATGCTATAATGTGCGTAAGCAATGAGCAGTGCCATAGACAGAGAAAATATTTTCTGACTGCTTGCAGGCAAGGAAATATTTTTCCTGTCTATGATAGGGCGAATGCCCGACAGCCAGGAAAATCTTTGATTTTTCCGGCGTGCACTGCGGACCGGACTGTGCTTCATGATATAAGAAAGACTATAACGGATAATTGCGAAACTCCTAAAAACGTGAATGAAATTGTTCAAAATTAACAAAAGCTTGAGAAAACACTGGGGAGCGGTCGGCACTTAGAAGGCAGGTGCGGCATAAGCCGTGACTGGCTTCTTAGTACCGCTACCAGCGACACGTAGCGGAAGCGTGTTTTCGAAAATTTTGTTAATTTTGAACAATTTAAAGCAACTTTGCCAGAGTTTCGCATTCCCCAAAAAACCAGAGAAAGGACTTCCCTATGCTTTTGAAAAAAGAAAAACCCGCCCAGATCGATCCCCTCGAAAACTGGCCGGAACATTATTATGAAATAGAAAATACCAAAGAAAGAAAAGAGATTCTCGCTCAGGCGATCAGCCGGGGGCTGGATCTTCCAAATGATAATTACCGTATGAAATTGTTGGAAAAACGTTATGGAAAAGACGGCAAGAACGATGCCTTCATGAAAGCATGGATGATGATCAAAGCATCCGGTGCTGCCGGAATTTCTTTTTTCAACAAGCGGCATCTGCAAAAAGAATTAAAACAATATATGAAAGATCTCTGTCTGCTCGAATACGCACCTGAGAATGAAACAGAACAGGCAGTTCTGCTGACAGAGTGGGAAAATTTTGCGAAAGTTCTGCTTGCCTCCTGCACGGGAAGCAAAACTTATTGCTCCACTCTTTTTGGCATTGTGCCGATCAAAGATGCATCCGTTGCAAGAAAAATCGCGGAAGAGATCGACTTCGTCACAAGAACTTACCCACAAAAGCTCGAACTTGCTGACGAATTCGCTCCGTTCCGCGAAGTGATGGTCAACACCTACTGTAATATGATAGAAAATGGTTCTTCCTACTGGTACGAAGTTGTAAACTCCTGATCAGAGTAATCCCTGATGAGAATCAATAAAATCAGATTAATCCCTGGATTAGGATAAATAAAATCAATACCGGAAGCACAAACTGGAAATATGGTTTTAATCCTTTTGCGATCTTAAGACCTTTTCCAGTATTTGCTTCTTCCAGATAGTTATCAAATCCCCATCCCCATTTTGTGACGCAGAATAACAGGTAAATAAGTGAACCACCCGGAAGCAACAGATTGCTCACAATGAAATCCTCACTGTCTAACACATCTCTGCCACCGATCAGGTGCAGATCACTCCACACATTATATCCGAGTACACATGGCATGCTGGCAATCAGTATGATCACACAGTTGACCAGTGCCGCTTTTTTCCGATTCCAGCCAAACATATCCATACAAAATGACATAATGTTTTCAAATACCGCAATAATCGTGGAAAAGCTTGCAAATGTCATAAACAAAAAGAACATTGTTCCCCAGATACGACCGCCTTCCATATTTACAAATACGTTTGGAAGCGTGATGAAAATGAGTTTTGGTCCTGCCCCGACTTCCACGCCGTAGCTGAAACATGCCGGGAAAATGATCAGTCCTGCCATGATTGCCACAAATGTATCCAGTGCACAGATTCTGACACCTTCTCCTGCAAGGCTGTTATCACGACCCATATAGCTTCCAAAGATCTCCATGGCTGCAACTCCGAGACTTAAGGTAAAAAACGCCTGATTCATTGCCGCTGAAACGGCATTTCCAATGCCCACTTCCCTCACCGTTTCCATATTTGGGATCAGATAAAAACGTACACCCTCACCCGCACCGGATAAAGTAAAGCTGTGTACCGCAAGGATCACGATCAGGCCAAGCAAGGCACTCATCATGACTTTGCTTATTTTTTCCAGACCATTCTGCAATCCTCTGCTGCACACAAAAAAGCCCAGAATGACCGTGAGTATCATCCAGAAGCTCATCTGCAACGGGTCTGCAAGCAGGTTGGAAAATACTGCTCCGGCAGCCTCCGCATCCATGCCAGCCTGAAATTCACCCGTCAGGAATTTATAAAAATAAGTTATCATCCACCCGGAAACTGTCGTGTAATACATCATCAGCATGTAGCAGCCAAATATCGCTGCCCAGCCGTGAAGATGCCACTTGCTTCCCGGTTTTTCCAACGCCTTGTAACCTAACACGGCACTCTTACGGCTTGCACGTCCCACGGCAAGTTCCATCGTCAGAACCGGCAGTCCCATGGCGATCAGAAACACGAGATAAAGGATTACAAACAATCCTCCGCCGTTTTCTCCTACGACATAAGGAAACCTCCATACATTTCCAATTCCAATGGCACATCCAGCACTTACCAGAATAAATCCCAGACGTGATTTGAAAGATTCTCTTTTCATGAACTAATCCCTTTCAGTCAAAAACACCTTTCCGCTTCGGCTGCAACTTTCTGCTGTCTCACGAAAAGGTGTTTTCATTGCAATATATTCTGTATATTAGATATTTAACAGATCACTGTAAACTTTTAATGCTCCGTCTGTGTCATGTGCAAGAACACGTTTTGCAAGAACTTTTCCAAGCTGAACGCCTTCCTGATCGAAGCTGTTGATATTCCATAAGAATCCCTGGAACATAACTTTGTTCTCAAAATGAGCAAGTAAAGCGCCAAGAGTCTTAGGATTTAATTCCTCACCGATGATGATGGAAGATGGACGTCCACCTTCAAAATTCTTGTTGCGGTCGTCGTCTGCCTTACCACATGCAAATGCTACGATCTGGGCTGCAACGTTTGCGCAGAGTTTCTGCTGGCTTGTGCTGTCCTGTATCACAACATCCGTTCCGATCTGGCTGTTCTTAAATCCGATGAACTGAAGCGGAACAATATCTGTTCCCTGATGTAATAACTGATAGAAGGAATGCTGTCCATTTGTACCAGGCTCACCGAAGATCACCGGTCCTGTCACGTAATTTACAGACTCACCAAAACGGTTTACAGATTTACCGTTAGACTCCATGTCTAACTGCTGTAAATGTGCAGGGAAACGGCTCAAAGCCTGAGAGTATGGTAAAACGGCTGTAGCCGGGTAGCCGAGTACATTACGCTCATAAACTCCGATCAATGCGTCGAGCATTTCCGGATTCTCTAACATATTTTTATTTAAAGAAAGTTTATCTTCTTCTGCTGCACCGTCTAAGAACTGTGCAAACACCTCCGGTCCGAATGCCAGGGATAATACAGCTCCGCCAACTGCTGATGTAGAAGAGAAACGTCCTCCGATATAATCATCCATGAAAAATGCTGCCAGATAATCATCACTCTTTGCCAGAGGAGATGTCTCACTTGTAACAGCGATCATATGCTTAGAAGCATCCAGTCCTGCATTTTTCAATGCATCTTTTACAAAAGACTCATTCGTCAATGTCTCTAATGTTGTACCTGATTTTGATACAAGTACGAAAATGGAATGTGCAACATCAATAGAAGCTAATACTGCTGCTGCATCATCCGGGTCTACATTGCTGATGAATTTTGCTTCCATCTTGAATGTGTTGTTTTTCTTTGCCCAGTTCTCCAGTGCAAGATACATTGCACGTGGTCCAAGGTCACTTCCGCCAATACCGATCTGAACTACAGTTGTAAACTTTTCACCTGCTGCATTTGTGATCTCTCCGGCATGTACCTTGTTTGCAAAATCAGCAATTCTATTCTGCTGTTCTACATAAAAAGAACGCTTGTCAACGCCATCTGCCTCGACTGCATCCCCTAACTGTCCGCGTGTCATATGATGAAGTACAAGACGTTTCTCGCCTGTATTCACAACTTCACCATTATAAAGAGCTGCAAATTTTTCAGAAAGCTGTGCTTCCTCTGCTAATTTTGCAAGTGCTGCAAGTGTGTTATCATCCACTTTTTTTGCAGCATAATTATATGCAAGTCCCTCTGCCATCGGTGTGCTGTATTTCTTCACACGCTCTGCGCCGTTTTCTCCGGACATTACTTTTGTCAGGTCAACCTCTGCAACCTTTGACAATTCTTCAAAAGAAGTAAGGGTATCTAAATTCTTCCACTCCATGATGTTATCCTCCTTAATTTGCCTTTTATTTATACAACCGTGAAAAATTATACTATTAAATGTAATCGAATTCAAGTAGCGCAATACACCAAAAAAGAGTCTCTTTCGAAATTTTCCTAAAAAACTTCACAAAAGAGACTCCCTTTTTATTATCTATTTCTGATTTGCCGGTTCCATATTCACGGAACGTCCTTTGATCTTCACATTTTTCATGGCTTCTAATACTTCTTTTCCATACTCTCTCGGTACTTCCACAAAAGTGTATTTATCGTACATATCGATCGCACCGACAAGTTTTCCAGGCATTCCTGACTCTCCAGCGATGGCACCTAAAATATCGCCCGGTTTCACGCGGTCTTTTTTACCGATGTTAATGAAGAGACGAACCATACCTTCTTCGGCTCCGGTGTTATCCCAGTCGATCTCGCCATTCTCTCTGTCGTTTTCCAGATTCACCTGACCGAGTGCCTGTTTTAAGAAGGCTGCTGCGATATCCATTGCGGTGTAATCGGAATCATTGACCTGCTTTTCGATGATCTCGATCATCTCTTTTAAATCCTCATTCTCAATGATCTCACCGATTCCCTGCATCACTTTCTCTGCCTTGATCTGTGCCACATCATCGGAAGATGGGATTGGCATTGCAAGGATCTTGGTCTTGCAGTAACGCATGATATCTTTTAACTTGTAAACCTCTTTTCCTTTTACAAAAGTGAAAGCACGTCCGGTACGTCCTGCACGTCCGGTACGTCCGATACGGTGTACATAATACTCGTCATCCTGTGGAATGTCATAATTGAATACTGCTTCCACATCATCGACGTCAATTCCTCTTGCAGCAACGTCTGTTGCGATCAGGATCTCCACACGGCCGGAGCGGAATGCCTTCATGACACGGTCACGCTGTGCCTGCTTCATATCACCGTGAAGTCCTTCTGCCATATAACCGCGGCTCTTTAACTCCTCGGAAAGCTCGTCTACCATTTTCTTAGTATTACAGAATACGAGGGAAAGCTTTGGATTATAGTAATCTAACAGTCTTGTCAGAACTTCGGTCTTGTCCTTGCGTTTGACATCATAATAATATTGCTCGATGCTTGGCACGGTCAGTTCTTTTTTTACCACCTTAATGGTCACTGCGTCATGCTGATATTTCTTTGTGATGTCTAAAATCGGCTTTGGCATGGTCGCAGAAAACAGAACCGTCTGTCTTCCCTCTTCCGGGATATATTCCAAAATCGTCTCGATATCCTCACGGAATCCCATGTTCAGCATCTCGTCCGCCTCGTCTAAAACAATCGTATTGACTGCCTCGCAGCGGATCGTTTTTCTGCGAAGATGATCCATGACACGTCCCGGTGTACCGATAATGATCTGTGCACCGCCTTTTAATGCCTTGATCTGACGGTTGATATCCTGTCCGCCGTATACCGGAAGGATTTTCACACCATGCATATATTTGCTTAATTTACGGATTTCTTCCGACACCTGGATTGCAAGCTCTCTGGTTGGTGAGAGGATGATCACCTGTGTCTTTTTATTATTTGGGTCTACTTTGTGAAGCACCGGGATACCAAAAGATGCTGTCTTTCCGGTTCCTGTCTGTGCCTGTCCAATCACATCGACTCCTGACATCACAACCGGGATCGCCTGACTCTGGATCGGAGTCGCCTCTTCAAATCCCATCTCTTTGATAGCACGGAGTACCTGTGGATATAAATCTAATTCATCAAATCTTACTGTTTCCATATATTTTCCTTTCGTGCGAATGCGCAGTCGTATACGTTAGCATATTGTCGCCATTTTGTCAACTATTTTGTCAGAATACCCGTATCACATCCGGCACGATCTATGTACCCCGGCTTCCATGAAAAAGAAAGCTGGGTTAATATGAAAAGCAATCGAATACTCCCTGTTTTTCATCCATATCCAAGCAAAATCCAGTCGTCGTACACTCCACATGTATTTCTGTTTTTCCCCTGTAAAAATGTGATATGCGCCGTCACCTCTAAAAAAAGCTGCCGTAGCAATAGTTCGATTGCGGATTGCTCATTATAACTTATGCCAATTTTCCTCTAAGGTTCCACTTTTTCCTGTTTTGAGGATAAATCCAACTCCTGTCCGCGGATATCCGCAATACAGATATCATTTCTGCTTTTCTTCTTTACCTGATATAACAGCATATCTGCAGTATGTAGAAAATCCCAGCTCCTGTTTCCGTTCTCCGGAACTCCATACGAAATTCCCTGGGAGATCGTCACGATCGGCAAAGCCTTGGAATATAAATGCTCCAGTTTCAGATCCATAATATTCTGCCGGAGTGCAGCTGCCTTCGCGTACACTTCCTCCGCACTTGCACCTGCGTAAATGATAATAAATTCATCTCCGCCATATCTCGCACAGAACGTCTGTCTGTCTTCCATTTTTTTCAGCTCATCTGCAATTGCTATAATGCACTCATCGCCCTGCTGATGTCCATAATTGTCATTATACTGCTTAAAAAAGTCAATATCTAAAATCTCCATTGCAAGCGGAAGCCTGTGTTCATAACAGTAATCTAATACTTTGTCCGAATAATCATTCAGGCGGTAACGGTTTGCCAGTCCGGTCATCTGATCTGTCTCCGACTGTTTCAGCAGTTTCACATTGACTGCTTCCATCTCCCTGCGGCTCTCATTTGCACGTTCGAGAGAACTTCTGACATAAAGCATGTTGACGATCATATCTTTGTTCTCGCGCTCCATGATCTCGGAAAGCTCATAATACAGACCAGCTGCCTGCAGATAACCTGCATTGTCCTGATTCTTGCGGTAGCCTTTGATCTTAATGGAAATGACTCTGCGCTGCAGATTGATCACACCTGAATCTTTCACGATCCGATCCAGCTTCTCAACGATCATCCACAACACATCATCCCGGCCGATCTCCAGCATCAGCCCGCAAAAATCACAAAGGTCGTCAAACACCTCCATGATCTGCACATTTTTATTGATTATTTCTACAATCTCCTGAATCTGTGCATCTCGTCTCACATAATTGTGGGTCAGATGATAATATCTTGCTTTCAGGCAGTCCACATATAAAATGTCAATATCCTCATAATAAGACGCACATTCCGCATCCAGTTTTTCTATATAAGCATGTGTCTTATCTAACATCCCCTGCAGCATATAGCAGCGTGCCAGATTCACGTAACTGGCCATCAGTCCGACATAATTTTCTTTCACATCCGGATTACTTTTGCAGTATGAATGAGCCTTTTCGAAATAACTTTGTGCCTCGTGATACACACCATTTTCCATGTACAGATTACCAAGATTCTGCATGATGCTGATCTCCATCTTAGTAATCCCATATTTGCGGCAGTAATTCAATCCTGTCAGATAGTAATCCATCGCTGCAGACACATTTCCCTTGTTGACAGAAGAGATTGCCATCAGGTTGTAAGACCTTGCGATCAGCTCCCACTGTCCGGTCTGTCCTAGCAGATGGATTGCCTGCGCAATGTTGCGGAACATGTGCTCCACATCATTCAGCAGATAGTAAGTTTCCCCACTGTAAAAATATGCAAAACCAAGAAGTGCCGCATCTTTATGTTCCTTTGCATACCGTTCTATATCAAGACAGCATTTGAGTGTATGCTCTGCGTCCTTTCCTCTGCTGTTCAAAACTTCCTGTTTCCATGCGTTTACCACGTCATTTGATCCATGAACTCCCATGCAGTCTCTACCTTTCTGCCTGTTTTCAGTATCTCACTAAATTTTATTATAATCCAGAAATACCATGTGTTCAAGAAAAAGGAAATTTTTGCTATTCAAAAAATTCGATCGGATCGACCGGTACCCCATCTTTTCGAAGTTCAAAATACAGGTTACTGCCCTCAACCGAATAATATTTTGTCGGTTCCGTCACATAACCGATCACATGACCTGCCTCCACATAGTCTCCCACTGCAAACTCCGGTTCCTTAAGCTGTCCGTAGACTGCGAGATACCCATCTCCCAAATCCTCTGTCACGGTACATCCTGTCACTTCATTTGTCTCAATACTCTGGATTTTTCCTTTTGCTACCGCATAAACTTTGCTGTTGACATCCCCGGCAATGATGACCGCCGGATTGTATTTGTACTGGTCCAACGTCGCAAAATACACCGTCGAGTCCATGCTGTAATCTAAGATCACATTTCCTTCCATCGGCCATAAGATGCCATCTTCCGCAGCAAAATGGAGTGCCTGGGAAGTGTTTCCTGTCGGTGCCACCTCTTCCTGTCCACTGTCTGCTTCCTCACTCTCCTTTTCTACCTCCGCTGTCTCTGTGCTCTGTGTCTGCGGTTTTAAAATAGAAGCAACCTGATCTGCCTCTGTCTCTTCCTCCATTGCCACATTCTGGTTCTCCGTGTCCATCTCTGCTACAATTTCCTGTTCTAACTGCTTTCTCTCCTGTTCCTGTCCTCTGCTATATAAAACAGTCATGCCGACTGCTGCAAGGATTACCAGCGTGCCTGCAATGATATACTGTTTTTTCTGCCAGAAGGCTGCCCATCCGTGATTCTTTCTCATATTTTTCACCGTCCATTGTTTATTTAGCAGAATACATTTACTGCTATTAACAATAGTGTTGCCACATTCAGACGGTTTATTCACAGTAATTGGAATCGTTTTTCATTCCATATTTTCCAGCTCTGTGCCGGGAAAAAAATACTGTAAAATTTTTCTGTAATTCTCCCCTTTTTCAGCCATTTTCTGTGCTGTATACTGGCTCAGCCCAAATCCGTGTCCATGTCCCTTCGTTACAATCCGGATCTTGCCCGGTTCCAGTTCTGTCACGTTGAAATTTGCGGATTTTAACCCAAGTTCCCCACGCAGTTCCTCTCCTGTGTAGGATTTCCCATTCATCTGCGCCTTTGTGACATACCCGGCACTATCCTTCTCTTCGATCGTGATCTCCTGATCCAGATACAGCACCGAAAGATAATCCGGCGCCTGTGCATCCTCATAACATGCCACACCTGAAAGATATGGCATATCCGAATCCGGATATAATTCTTCCATATTTCTTGTATTGCCCGCACTCACTGCATGGTATGCAGCATATATGTAATGGTTCCGGTACTGCAGCGTCTCTCCGTCTGTCTCCTGTATCGCCTCCTTTATCTTCCCTTCCGCCTCGGAAAAATAGTCGCCCCACAGCTCCTGTAATTCGCCCATTGTCATACTCCCCGGAAGTTCTGTCCCCATCTCCTCCGCTGCCTTAAGGTTTGTACGGGCGATCACACACTGGGCTTTGATACATTCCTCCGGTGCATCTGCGCTTATCTCCTTTGCGACAATGCAAAAAAGCATGTCCGCATCCTCCTCTGTTTCCGCTGTCCGGTTTACATTTCCCAGCAATTCTTCCAGCTGCATTTTCTGGCAAAAAATGGTGAGGAAAAGTGGTATGAGCAGCAAGAGCAGAAGTATGGTCAGCATCGTGTTTATTCTTTTTGCCAAGTTTTTTCTGTGCATAAAAAATCTCCATCCCATATACAAGTATATGAGACGAAGTCAGCTTTTATGAATCAAATTTTGCTGCCGATGATGTTGCTGAGCTGTGCGAACTGCTGAAGTGTCAGTGCTTCGCCACGGATGGTGACCGGAACGCCAAGTTCCTCAATGCTTTCCTGGATCACTTCTTTGGAAAGATGAATGTCCGGCGCATTGTTCAAGCCATTGGCAAGCGTCTTTCTGCGCTGATTGAAGGATGCACGGATGATCTTAAACATTAATTTTTCGTCATTCACCTGCACCGGTACTTCTTTATGTCTTGTGAGACGGATCACTGCGCTTCCGACATTCGGGCGAGGCATAAAGCAGTTTGGCGGAACGATCGCAACAATCTCGGGTTTCGCATAATACTGCACTGCAAGGGAGAGTGCCCCATATTCTTTCGTTCCCGGTCCCACCTGCATACGGTCTGCCACTTCTTTCTGCACCATGATCGTAATGCTGTCGATCGGCACATGGCTTTCAAATAAGCCCATGATAATCGGTGTCGTGATATAATATGGAAGATTTGCCACAACTTTGATCGGCTTTCCTCCATTTTTTTCCTCTGCCAGCTTATTAATATCTACTTTTAAAATATCATCATTGATGACTTCCACATTGTCGTATGCGCTGAGTGTGTCTGCCAGGATCGGGATCAGATTTTTATCAATCTCCACTGCTGCCACTTCTCTTGCATTCTCGCAGAGATACTGCGTCATTGTGCCGATTCCAGGTCCGATCTCCAAAACAAAATCATCCTTTGTGATTCCGGACTCCTCAATGATCTTCTCAAGCACATGCGTATCGATCAGAAAGTTCTGTCCAAACTTCTTCTGAAAATTAAAATTATATTTCTGTAAAACCTCTATGGTATTCTGTGGAATTCCTAACGTTGCCATATACTGCCTTTCTCTTCAAATAAACGATCTAAAAACTCTGCATACAGGCGGTTAAATGTTTCATGAAACGTAACTGCCACATTTACATCCTGATTTCCAGACATCTGTGCCTCCTCAAAAATAGCAAAGGCTGTCTCATATAAATCCGGGTTTTTGTCATAAAATACTTCCGTCAGACCATCCTGAAAGGCAAACTGCGCCTCCTGGGAAAGATTGTCCTTAAAATCCTCTTTGGAAATGCATCCACCCTCCTCGTAATCGGACAAAAAGATGTGTCCGCCTGCGGAGGTCACGAAATCCTCAAATGCCTCTTTTACATCCTCATAAGTTACCGGAACATAATTTTCCTCCCAGTAACGGTCAAATGTTTCTCTATCCGGAAATGCTGCTAAAATATCTTCCATACCTGCGCTCCTTTGTGTTTTCTGCTCCATTTATACTATCATACTTTGCAATCGTTCCGCAATAATGTATACAGGGTTGGCTCTAAGTGAAATTCCCTGCACATGTTTTCCACTTCCGCTAAATATTTTTTCTTCGCAGAGGACGGTAAGACCGGGCGGCGAACCGCACGGATCAAAATATTTTTCGGTGTGTGTTCAAAGTCAATAAATTCCAGCAGCTGGGTTTTGTATCCGCAGCACTCCAAAAGATTCGCCCGGATTGCATCTGTTGTCAGCGCTGAAAAACGCTCTTTGATAATGCCGTATCTTGTGAGCAGGGAATAATCCTCACTCTGGATCTGCTTATTCACCTCATGCTGACAGCATGGTACGGAAAAAATCATTTTTGCATTCCATGTGATTGCATTGTAGAGTGCAAAATCAGTCGCAGTATCACAGGCATGGAGCGTCACGACCATATCCACGTCAAACGGCGTCTGAAATCCATTGATGTCACCAAGCTCAAAGCGCAGATCGTCATAGCCATATTTCTCCGCCGCCCGGTTGCATTTTTCGATGACATCTTTTTTCAGGTCGAGTCCAAGCATCTGCACTTTCATATGCCGGATCTCTGTAAAATAATAATACATGATAAAAGTCAGGTAAGACTTTCCGCATCCGAAATCAATGATGTGTATTTCCTCACCTTTATATTCCCGGATCGCATCATCGATCATCTCGATAAAACGGTTAATCTGGCGAAACTTATCATACATGGACTTTACTACTTTTCCCTCTCCGGTAAAAATACCCATATCCACTAGCGGAGGGATCACCTGTCCCTCATCCAAAATGTAGTTTTTCTTCCGGTTATGCTCTGTGACTGTGTCTGGTGCTTCTTTTGAAGCTTTCGCCCTGAGTGTCACCGCACCTTTCTTTGAGATCAGAAGACTGTATTCTTTTTTCTCATCCCATGCATTTACCTGCAGGAATGTATCATGTATGGCTTCCATCAAATAGCCCTGCAGATCTTCTACGCCAAAATTATCGTGAAACACCTGTTTCTCTGTATACTTTGCCGCCTGATAGCCATCGCCTTTCTTCTCCACCACGATCTTTTTGTACTGGCAGTCTTTCGCCATCGGCTTACTGATAATTATTTTCATGAGCGGATTTGCTGACAGTTTTTCGATTGCCGCAATCCAGTCCTCATTCGCCTCAAATGTCTTTTCTTCTCCCTCTTCATTTGCGAGAATCACAAGACATTTTTCTTTTTCTCCCGGCTGCCGCTCTTCGCAGCCGTATTCTCCATCAAAAATCTGTTTTAGTTTCCACATGATCTATGCTCCTTACTGGGATTCGGAAATACATTCCTGTTCCAGCTTTATTCCTTTTTGTAACATATAAGTGATGAGTTTTCTCTCTTCGTCCGGCAGTTCCATTTTTTCTAACTGCATCAACCGCTTTTTGTCATTCTCTGTCAATGGTTTCGCATAATCCTCATACTTTTTCAATGTTTCAATGTCCATTTGAAACATTTGAAATGGGATCCCTGTTTTTCTTTTCAAGTGTTCTAAAATATAAAATCCGCCTGCATCCAGATCTCCAAAATGATAATATTGTGCATCCGGCAATTTCTGATAAATCTGCATCAGCAGATTTCGTCTGCTGTGGTTATGATAACCGCCAAGATAGATCACCAGACTGTGTTCCTGTTTAAAACGGTAAAAAGAAGTCAGATTTTCAATTGTGAATACTTTATCAATCGTCTGATCCGGACAGATATCCGGCGTATCCTCCTCACTCCCCACCGCAACAGCGATTCCTTCCGGGAAAGCACTGATATCTGCAGCCTGCTTTCCGGCGCTGTAAATCTGTACGTTTCCCTTCATATACACATAGCCCGGTGTTTTATAAATCTGATACTCCGCAAGAATTTCTTCATTTTCAAATCCTGTCAGTTCTTCATTTTCCTGCCGGAATATTTTACAGATTTTTGGGATCAGTGTCTCGAATACTTTGCTGTCATGAAAATGTTCTATGGAAAATTCCCTGATATAACATTCTTTCCTATTCTGTTCTACTTTATCTAAGGTGTCGATCAGTTGTTCTGTTTTCCTGTGATCCATGATATCGAGATATTCTTTTACTGACTGTTCTCTTTCCAGCCGCATTATCATGTGGGACAAAAAGCTTCTTGTTATCTCACCCTGCGTTTTCTGATAAAACTGCTCCAAAATCTGTTTTGTACGTGCCTCGGCTTCCCTCTTCGGCTTCCTGCCAAGCTTCTCATATGCCTCTTCCACATGATCCTCACAGAGTACAAGCTTCTCGATAATATATCCGGGCTTCTGGTTTTTCCATGCGATCGCAACCAGTCCCTCACGCTCCATCTGTTCTGCGGCTGCGTGAATGGTTTCTATCTCAAGCGAGCTCTCATCGAAATACTCTGGCATCGTCTTCTTATTGAACGGAAATGCAATATGGATCGCTCTTTGGTTTTCTCCTCTGGAAAGCTTACTGTTTTCGTATTTATCCAGAAGATAATTCAATATCTTATTTTCGACCGGATGCATAACGATACTCCTCCACGAAGCTTACTTTATCGTCTGTCAGTACTAATAATGTCTCCTGCATTTTCGGACCGATATACTGGATTTTATCCGGCGGCGCTGCGATCACGATCTGAAGCGGCAGTCTGTTCATAAACTCAAGAACTGCCCCGATCCTCTCATCATCCATATTGTTAAATGCCTCATCAAACATCACCAGCCCGATTGCCTCTCCGCCGATATTATTATTGTACAACTGGACAAAGGATGCGGCTACCGTCACATAGAACGGGGTCTGTGTCTCGCCTCCGCTCTTTTCTTCACAAACCTTAGAGTAAAGAGAATAGCTGCCATCCTCATGTGTGATCTTAATATCATAATCCATATAGGTGCGGTAATCCGTAAATTCATCTAATGCCTTGATCCCATTGTCCTGATCCAGTGCGAGCTTTGAAAATAGTTCATCAATGACTTCCTTATGATTCTCATGAAACAGACCGCTGAAAATGGACTCTCCCTGCACTACATTGAAATCGTCCATGATCATATCGTAATATTTTCCATAGCTTTTGCTCGGCAAATATAAAAATTCATATCTTTCATTGCTGAAGGTGATATCTTTCAATGCCTTATTGAGTTCTTTAAACTCTCCCTGTGCCTGCTTCATATTTTCCTGAAGCTTGGATAAAAACTGTTCCCGGAATTCTTCCTCTGCCGATAATTTTGCTTTTCTTACTTTTTCTTCATAATTCAGAAGCTCGGAGTTCACCAGTCTCTCCTGAACTGCCGCATACTCCGGATATGCTTCTAACGTAGCTGCTGCACCAAAATCAAATGCCGTTTTGTAATCGTACATCGCACTTGTCATTTTCTTATCCGCATTCTCTTTTGTTGTATTATTCGCCTTACGTCTCCTGTCAAAATTCTGCCGGAACTGCTCTAATGTCTTATCACCGGTCTGTTTTTCGTATTCTTTCTTCCAGAGCACGATCTCGTTTTCTGCTTTCTGGGCAATGTCTGTGATCAGTTCATTCTTGTGTATGCACTCATCCTCGCACTCCACAAGCCTGTCTTTTGCATTGCTTATTTTCAGTTCGCAGGCTCCGCTTTCCCTGTCACTTTTGGAAATGTGGCTTTTCAGTTCCTCACACTCTTTCCGCATTTCGTCCGCGCGGATCTGCTTTTCGATCATGGTCGTATTCTGATGCAGATTCCGGATCTCCGTCTCACATTTTTCAATCTCAAGTCCTGTCCTTTTCAGTTCTGATACAATTGTAATTCTATACTTTACATCTGTATCATCATCCCACTCGAGCCATTGCAGCGTCGCTTCCATATGTGTCATACGGTCTTTGCATTCTATTTTCTGCCGGTTTAAATCCTCCTTTTTCTGCAGTGCCTGCTCATACTGGACTTTAAATGCATTCTTGCCGATAAATGGAGTTGTATAGATTTCCGGTCTGATCGCAGATGCGACATGATTCTGATAGCGCATACAATTTGGTGTGATAGAAACCGGATACTGTTTTAATTCATCCACTCTCTTACACATATGTACCTTGCCAAGAACCATATTCACATACCGCTTCGCATAAATACTCTTCGACTCCACAACTGTTGCCAGACTTCCTGCTGGTGCAATGTCATATTCCTCGAGTTTGCCGGAATTGATCAGTCCCACACCGTATGCTTTCTTTTCTCTTCTCAGTTTTTCGTAAATACCAAGGGCAATGTCAAAATGTTCCGGCTCTACCAACACATAAAATCGCTGTGTATTCAGATAGCCCTCCACTGCATTTCTCCATGTCTCATCCGTGATTTCTAACATTTCACACAAAATCCTCGGCTTTGCCGTCCTTCCGATCTTGAGCAATTCCTGCTCCACACGCGACATCAGAAGCTCGACTGCCGAGGGATAGGAAAACCGGTGCTGTTTCAGATTACTGATCCGCTGCTCTGTCTCCTGCAGGTCTGCTGCGATCTCATTCAGCCGGCTTTGGATCTCTAAATTTTTCCTCTGCAGTTTTGTACTCATATGCTTCTTGTAAGCGATCGCCCGGTCAATCAGTTCCTGTGCACTAACAACGTCCTCCGTATCCTTCAGCCGGTGCAGCAGCTCATCATACTGCTTCATGCATTCATCCACATCCGGTATTTCAAGCAGTCTTTTTACTTTCTGTCCTGCTTTTTTTCCGCTCTCTAACAGTCTTTTCTTTTCCTGATATTGTATTTCTTCTTTTTCCTGTAATTCTTTCAGATATTTTTTCTGCTTTTCCAACGTCTGGAAATCTGAGTTGGCGTTCAGTTCCGCTAAAAGCAGTGTGCGGACTTCCTCCTTATTCTCCAGTTCCTTTTTCATGCTGCTGCACTTTGCATTCAGCTGTTCCAGACGGTAACTTTCGCGCCTGATCTCATCCTGCAGAACGCCGATCTGTTCTTTGGTCAGATCCAGATCCGACTGTGCCATAAAATATTCATACATCCGGTCAGATTGTATACAATCCACCACTGCTTTGTGGTGGCATTCGATCTCTGACAGTTTTTCAATTCTGTTTTTCACACCCTCCAGCGTTTTTTCCAGCTCCTGATAGCTTCTTACATTTTCGCGCAGATGATCAATATTGACTTCTTTTTCATCCAGCACATAGGAATAGACAAAATCCTTGATATCATCAATTGGTTTAAATGCCAGTGCCTTTGGAATCAGCTGGAAGAACTTATCCTCGATTCTTCCAAAACGCTGTTTCATCATCTTTTTGCCTTCCGCATTCGTCTTTGCAAATAATTTGATGTTTTTATTGTTAAACGACCTGAATTCTGTGATGGTCCGTGGTCTGTTTCCGATCTTAAACATCTCATCCTCTAACATCACATTGTCCATGAGATAACGCACGACTGTCTCCTGCCCTTCAGTTGCCGAATCGATCACTGCCCCGATGACAAAATACTTTTCCTTGCTCTCCTCATAAAATTCCAATGCGACATGCGCACTGATTTCTCCGGTTCTCTCATAAGGATGATTTTCACGTCCGGTCTTACACCGGATATAACCGGTCAGCTTTCTCTTGCCGTTCTCATGGGCAGCCTTATTAAAATGATTTGTGGAGCAGGTCACAACAAATTGGATTGCATCTAAAAGTGTGGATTTTCCAGCTCCATTTTCGCCGGAAATCAGAGTTGAGTCCCCAAAATCTATCGTAACATCCGAGAAACGATGCCAATTAATCAGTTTCAGTCTGGTCAGCTTCTTCATCTTTTAATTTTCCTTTCCTATAACTGTCAACTTTTTCATAGACACTTTTGATGTCCTCAACCCGCACTGCCATCAGGATGGAATTATAGATCAAAACTCTGGACTCCTCATTTTTCAGATCCGATTCCAGCAGCTCGATCAGCTGATATCTCCGGAAAAGACGAAGCGCATTTCCCATCGTTGTCTTATCGATCATTTTGTCACGGATCTTCAGGCTTAAAAACTTGTCCTGAATATCGCCCAGATTCACGATGACTTCATCGCTCACAGACAATTCTCTTTTCTTCTCGTCAAACAGAATACGCAATATGAGTAAAATAACGGACTCATATAATTTTAAATTCTGCCGGTTTGTATTCAGGGCGTTGGTAAGCTGCACAACGCCATATTCTTCGTTTATTTCTAATCTGTAGCCGAGTACTCCAAGTAATTCTTCAAACTTTTCTTTGTACTTTTGTATAAAATAGAAGTCACTTCTTGTTGCCTGATTCTGTCTGCATATAAAACATACATTAATCAGTTTATTACATATTCTGCGGAATTCATCCTGATCCTTCTGCAGCATGCCATTTAATAAATCCATTCTGCTCTCCCTCTGCTATGCGCTGTCAGCGTTTTATGATCGCAAAATCCGGGAAATCAAACTCTCCACTGATTTTATTCGCACCTTCTGCCTTTTCAATCCGATATCGCATCTTTTTTCTGGAGCCATACAGTCTGACATAGATCAGCCTGATAAAATCATCCATTGTTTCCATCGGAAGCTCAGACGCATAGATTTTTGCCCTGTCTCCTAATTGTTCTTCTACAAACCGCTCTATCCGTTCCGGGCTTAAAATACGCTGCATCTTTTCGGTCATCTTCCGCAGTTTTTCCTGCCTGAATTCCACATCCGGCATGGTCTCTATCAGTTCCTGCGGATGAAACTCTTTCTTTCCCTCAATTGGGCTGTAAAACGATTTTTCATCAATAAAACTGCTTCCAAACAACCGTACCAGATTCTCCAGATACTCAATCTCATAGATTCCATTCAGATCCAGCTGGCTCTGTTCCATCTGCTCTCCAATATATAAGAGAATCTCTTTCATCTGTCCTCTGACATCTTCCGTTCCTGCCAGCAAAAACTTTGCACGGTTTACTGCTGCTCTCTGGTATTGTGTGTTTTTCCGGTTGATCTCTGCCAGAATATCATCCATATTCCGGAATGCTTCCACAATCTCATGCAATGTCTGATATACCAGTTCTTCTGCCTGCCCGACCGGTATCTCCCGGATCGCTGCCAACTCTTCCGACGTCTTTGTGATATAACGTGAGCTATGTCCATGTGCTTCCAGCCGCTCTATGATCTCCGGCCGGAACTTCGAGACATTGTCTGATGTTAGCAGGCGGTGATACGCTTTATCTACAATATTCGTAATATAATCGTTAAACAGTGCATTCATAATCTCTGCTACGGTCTTATGCTTTGTCAGTTCATCAATGTAATGTTTGATATTTGAATTGAGATTCTTTAATCCTGTGATCAGCATATCCGTATTATCCCGGATCTGCTGTAACACAACCGCCGGATGATCCGTATTGGTCCGCACAAGGCTGTAAATGGTATAAATATAGCCCTGATATTCCACCTTTCGTCCGTCTGAAATCTCAAGAAGCGTTTTCATGACTTTTACGGCATAATCATAAAAATTGACTCTCTGCACATAACTCTTATCTGTCTCAACCTCAAGCCAGCCGTACTTCTCCAATAAGCGCAGCATCTCATTTGCCTTTTTTCTGGAATCCATGCCATTTATGTCATCTTCCTCAAATTCCGCTGCCTGATTCTGTTCAAAATAAAACTGTAATTCATCCACAAGGATTTCTCTCTCGATCCCAAAGGAAAGCTGTGCACTCATTGCCTGAAACAACCGGCACAGACAGTCCCAATATACAAGTCTGTTCGGCGATGCCAGCGGTGTGAAAAATTCTTTTGGAATAATACCAAATAATGGATTGGTCTGCTGTGCCTGTGCGTCATCCATATCTGAAACTCCTGTCCTTCCCTCCATTATGCCATGGTGATCCGCTCAATTTTGCAGGAATGTTTTTTATAATCGTCCTTCTTTAACTCTTTGCTCTCATAATTGATCCCAACAAGTATCACTTCGCCCCTGTAATCCTTCAGGCTTTCGACATACTGTTTTCTTTTGATCTGTGTGATCGCTGCTTCCGCTGTCTGATTCCATTTCAGCTCTACAACGATTGCCGGTGTCTGTGTCGTTTTTCTTGGAACAAACACCATATCTGCAAATCCTTTTCCTCCGGCAAGTTCCCGGTATACTACATAATTCTTCTTCGCTGAATAATACGCAAGTGCGATCACACATGCCAATGAATTTTCATCATTATAGGCAAGTATGGATGTATTCTCCTGATGTGCATTCTCTATCATCCGGGCAACCGTTTCTTCCTCACCGCGGATTGTGGCTGCAAGCAGCTCTTCGGATTTCCGGATTGCGTCCATAACCGGTTCCCAGCCACCATCTTCAATACAATTAATAAATTCCTTCTGTACTTCCTGATTCGGGATATGAACGGTACATGTATCAAAATCATAAGTCAGATATCCCAGATGTACCAGAAGTGTCAAGACATCATCTGCACTTGCAAATGTAGTCATATCATTCTGAAATTTATCTGGATTTATCTCAATAGAACTTCCCGCAATCAGTCTCGTTACAAGTTCTTTCAAATTATACATATCCATCTGGATATACTTTTTTAATGCCTCATAAGTCTCTGTTTTGGTCCAATAGCTGTCAAAATCATGTCCTGAAAGTGACATTACGACTGATCTCGGATTATAAATCTGTATCCCTTTTAAATCATAACCGTCATACCACTGTTTCATTTTATCATATGACATGTCATACTGCGGGCACAATTCCTGCACTTCCTGCTCCGTAAATCCTGTAAATTCTGCCAGCTCACGCTGATTGGTCATGGAATATTCATCAAACATATTAAGGGCAGAATGTTCTCCATATTTTTTAATCGGAAGGATTCCGGTCATATAAGCCAAAATGCAATAAGGCTGGTTCTTTAACAAATCTCTCAGGAAATTCAGATACAATTTTTGTGCTTCTGTATCTTCCCCTTTTACACGGAAAATGCAATCCCACTCATCAATAATAAAAACAAAAAAGCTGTGTGTCTGTGCATAAATCTCTTCTATCACAGACACTAAGTCTTCTTCGTAGTACGTCACATCTGCAAATTCCCGCTTCAATTCGCGTGTTACTTTTCGTGAAAGCAATTCCAACATCTCATGTATTGTCTCTGTCCGCCCCAAAAACTGCTGGATGTTTAAATGAATGACATTATATTTATTTAAATGTTCTTTAAAACTGCTGTCATCTGCTATTTTAAAATTTTCAAACAATTCCTTCGAATCGCAGCCTTTGCTGTAATATGCCACCAGCATATTGGCTGCCATTGATTTTCCAAAACGCCGTGGTCTGCTGACACAGATGTTTTTATGTTCACCAAAAAGTTGTGAATTTGTAAATTTAATCATCTCAGTTTTATCAACATATATTTTAGAATGAATCGCTGCATTTCGAAATTCTTCATTCCCCGGATTCAAATAAAGTCCCATTTTGACCTCCTTTGCTGTGACGATCAGTCCACGATCAACACGGTCTTTCCTTCAAATGCAAAACCGTACTCTTTAATCTGGTTTACTGTAATTCCTTTCATTTTCAGTTCTTCGCTGTATTTTCTTTCCCGGATCTGTGTGATCGCAGACTGCGCTGTCTCTTCCAGACTTTTTTCTTTTCTTGTGCTGCGCACTTTAAATTCCAGAATCACTGCGTTATCCTTTCCCGGATTCTTTGGTTCAAGCATGACATCATATCTTCCAAAACCACTTTCCCGGTTCGATTTCAGATAATATCTGTCCTGCAGATCAACAAGCAATCCTAACACAAATCCATGATAAAACCGTTCCGGTTCTGCTCCCGATGCTCTGTCTCCGGTATCAAAATAACTGAATGTCTGCAAGGCCACCCGGTTCATATATTCATTCATCGCATCCACATCACCGGCAAACATTGCTTTAATAAAGTCGTTGTAATCCGGTCTCGCCATTGCGAACCAGTCATGAATCATTCGATGGAACATCAGTTTCACTTCCAGATTCGTAAGTGCCAGCTGATACTTTGGCTCAGTTCCCTCCGGAATATCCTTGTACTTTTCATAAGAGAGGACTTTTAAGTAACCACTTGCCAGCAGAAGACTCCACACCGCCTGTTCATTACCGTTGAGCTGATCATAAACAATCTGTTCATCAATTTCTGACCATATACACTCTCCGCAAAGCAGCTTTTCGAATTTACTCTTGATATTGCGGTTTCCCTCACGGACTAATTTTGCCACCAGACTGTTTGCGCTTGTATTTGCCCAATATGTTGTGTACTGCTGTGAATCAAGATAATTTAAAATTGACCACGGATTATAAATATCTTTATATTCTCCGAAAATAAAACCATCATACCATCTTTTCACTTCGCTCTTTTCACTGTCTAATCCGCACTTTCCCAATGCTTCAAAGACCTCTGGCTCTGTGAAACCAAATGTTGTGGCATATTCATCAGATGTCGTTGTAACTACTTTCAGATTATTCAAATCGGAAAAAATAGACTCCTTACTCACCCGTGTGATGCCTGTCATAATGCCACGTTCCAATGCCGGATTTGTCTTGAAAGTTGAATTAAAAAGACTTCTTGTAAATGTCACCAGTTCGTCCCAGTAACCATCTACAAAAGCTTCCTGCATTGGAGTATCATATTCATCCAATAAAATGATCACTTTTTTCCCATAATATTTATATAAAAATCCTGATAAATAGTTTAAC
>OLVY01000534.1_pt1 | contig 28132 bp, 20 predicted proteins | sample 1674261 | NCBI WGS metagenome assembly OLVY01 (sample SAMEA103958155, study PRJEB25191) | human gut metagenome | biome: human-associated habitat [ENVO:00009003]; feature: intestine environment [ENVO:2100002]; material: feces | place: Germany | collected 2013/2015
CGGTGGTCACGATGGTGTTTTCCCAGCCGGAATAGATAAAGGGCGCGGTGTTGCCCGCGTTCAGGGCGTTGGCAATATCGGCGTAGTAGGTGTCATCTGCCTTTGCGTCCTTGAAGGGCAGCAGGCTGTTTTTCCGCGAGCTTTCGGTAAGCAGGGCACTGGTGCCCGCAACGGTGGAAAGCACGCGCATCACCTTGAGCGCATCCTCCAGCTTCTGGGGGTTCTGCTCCAGCTTTTTGTTCAGACCGTAGAAGCGGTTCACCTTCAGCACAAAAACATTCTGGGTGCCGTCCTGCGAGAGATAGGGCATCAGGCCGAATTTATCGGCGTTGTCGTCTGCCTCCACGATGCCGGTGGCACTGCCCATCAAAAACAGGGTGTTGCCCTCGGCCATCCGCTGCCGGGTCACGTTGTCGTCAAGAGCATCGCCGGAGTCGTTCAGCATCCCGATGTCCTTCCACTTTTTGACATACGCCATTGCCTGCATCATGCCGGGGGTGTTGCTGACGTTTGCCTTGCCGGACAGATAATCCTTCTGCCACAGTCTGCCGTCCAGTGTGCCAAGGAAATCGGCATCTGCAATGTTGCACAGATACTGGAAACCGTAGCCCGGGTACTGGATCTGCGGCAGGCAGAAATCGACCCCGGCTTCCTTGGCTTTTGCAGCCAGCACTTCCAGCTCAGCGAAAGAATTGGGCAGTTCCCAGCCGTGTTCCCGCAGCAGGGTCTTGTTGTAGGTGATACCGTAGCAGTTGTAAACCGAGGGCAGCAGATAGATGGCACCGTGGTCGAACACGTCCTGCAGACGGGACTCCACATAGTTGTCGGTAAAATCGTAGCCGGAAAGGTCCAGCAGTTTGTCGGAGACCAGATCGATCTGGGGGTCGTAGTAGGTCAAAGTGCAGACATCCGGCAGGTCGCCTGCCGCAAACATATTCTGCAAGCAGGTGGTGGTGTTATCGCCGCTGTACGGCACGATCTCAACATTTACTTCCGGGTAAACGCTATGCACCTGCTCAATAAAGGCTTCTACCTCCATATAGGGTGCCATAAAGGTGACGGCTTCGTGCGCATCGTCTTTTTTATCTGTTTCAGCCTTACCGCTGCCGCAGGCGGTCAGCGCTGCCGTGGCAGCTGCAACGCCGCAAGCCTGCAAAAAGGAGCGGCGGGAAATTTTCTTCATCATACAAATACCTTCCTCACATTTCGGAGGGCAGTGCTGCACAGAACCAATGGGGTGCAGTGCTGCCGTAGCTATTTTTACACACCCCACAGGATCCCCCACGCTCGCGGCCTGTCCGCACTGGGCATACGCCGATTTTCCCATAAAATGACAGCCTTATTGTACCATCGTAACAAAAGCGTTTCAAGTTGTTTTTTGAAGGATTTTGCATGGAAAAGGGCGAACAACCGCGTGCTTTGCTCCCCGTGCAGCGCAAAACCGCCCCAGATGTGTGCAAAGGCTTTTCTGTGGGGAAAAAGCGTGGTATACTTGGCTAGAGCAAATTTAAAGAAATTGAGAGAAACACAGCTCGGAGGGAAATAGATCATGTCGAAAGATGAATATCTGATCACAGATGCGCCGCTGAAAGCGCTGACGGTTTTTGCAATGCCAATGATCCTGGGCAGCTTTTTTCAGCAGGTCTATAACATGGCAGATTCCATCATAGTCGGTCAGTTTGTCGGCTCCTCGGCACTGGCAGCGGTTGGTGCCTGTGCTGCGCTGACCAATGTTTTTATCTGTGTGGCGCTGGGTGCCGGTGTGGGTGCCGGTGTGCTGGTAAGCCGCTATTTTGGCGCTAAAAACTATGGCAAAATGAAAACCATCGTGTCAACGTCCCTGCTCAGCTTTCTGGTTTTGAGCGTTGTCCTTGGCGTTTTTGGCTTTAGCTTTTCCCGTGCTATGATGAGCGGCTTACAGACCCCCGCCGACATTCTGGAGGACGCGGTGCTGTATCTGCGGGTCTATTTTGTGGGCTTCCCGTTTTTGTTCATGTACAACATTCTTTCCACCATGTTTACCTCCATTGGGGAGTCCCGGATCCCGCTGGGTCTGCTGATCTTTTCCTCCATCCTGAATATTTTTATGGATCTCTGGATGGTGGCGGGGCTTGGCTTGGGCGTGTTTGGCGCAGCCCTTGCCACGTTGATCGCACAGGGCATTTCTGCGGTGTTTTCGTTTTTGATCTTCCTGCACCGGATGCGGCAGTATAAAAGCCCCTTTAAAAGGTTCGACCGGCAGGAGCTGGCTTCCATGCTCCGCATTGCAGTGCCGTCGGTCTTGCAGCAGTCCACCGTGTCCATCGGCATGATGATCGTGCAGGCGGTGGTAAACCCCTTCGGCACACAGGCGCTTGCCGGATATGCAGCAACGATGCGGGTAGAAAATGTTTTCTCGCTGATTTTTGTCTCCATCGGCAATGCGGTCTCGCCCTATATCTCCCAGAATCTTGGTGCAAAGAAGATCGATCGCCTCAAAAAAGGCTACCACGCTGCGCTGGTGCTGGACCTGTGCTTTGCGGTCATTGCCTTTGCGGTCATTGAAACCCTGCACACCCAGATCTCCTCGCTGTTTCTGGGCAAGGACGGAACGGCGCTGGCCTATCAGGTGTCCGGTGATTATATGCGGTGGCTGGGCTACTTCTTCATCTTCATGGGCATCAAGATGGCGACTGATGGCGTGCTGCGCGGGCTTGGCATCATGCGCCCGTTCCTCATTGCCAATATGGTAAATCTTGCCATTCGCCTGTCCGTTGCCCTGCTCTGTGCACCGCGCTTTGGCATTGCCTTTGTCTGGCTTGCTGTCCCGGCAGGGTGGCTTGCAAACTTTCTGGTCTCCTATGCGGCGCTCAGAAGATCGTGGCCAGCGGAAAATGCAGCGGCACATCAATGATTTTGTGCAGCGCGGGAGCCTTTTTTCTGCACCCGCCCCGGCTTGTTACAGCGGTTTACTTTTGGCAGCGGAAATGCTATGATATCCATAGAAAAAGGCAAGGAGGAGCTACAATGGGCATTGCAGGGAACGAATGGGGTTTTCAGGTGGGCACGCTGCCCAAAGGTGCACGGGATAAGATCAGCGATGTGCCGGGGGTGACGGTAGGGCACTGCACCTTGGCAGACGGCGTGGTGCAGACGGGCGTAACGGCGCTGCTGCCGCACCAAGGGGACGTTTTCCACGAAAAGGTGCTGGCGGCCAGCTATGTCATCAACGGCTTTGGCAAGACCACAGGCCTTGTGCAGATCGACGAGCTGGGCACGCTGGAAACGCCCATCCTGTTTACCAACACCCTCAGCGTGGGCACGGCACAGACCGCGCTGGTAAAGTATATGCTGGAGAAAAACCCCGACATCTGCGAGACCACCGGCAGCGTGAACCCGGTGGTCTGCGAGTGCAACGACTGCGGCCTGAACGATATCCGGGGGCTTCATGTGACCGAGCAGCACGTTTTTGCCGCGCTGGCAGACTGCAAGGCAGACTTTGCCGAGGGCGCCGTAGGTGCCGGGCGGGGAATGCGCTGCCACGGGCTGAAAGGCGGCATCGGCTCCGCCTCCCGGGTGGTGGAACTGGACGGAAAACCCTACACCATGGGCGCACTGGTGCTCTCCAACCATGCGCTGTTCGATGACCTCATCGTGGCGGGCACGCCTATCCATACCCTGCTGGGCGACAGCATCCCGCCCCACGAGGATAAAGGCTCCATCATTACGGTGCTGGCCACGGATATCCCCCTGAGCGAGCGGCAGCTGCGGCGGCTGTGCCGCCGGGCGCTGGTGGGGCTTTCCCGCACAGGTTCCTACTGCGGCAACGGCAGCGGCGAGATCGTCATCGCCTTCACCACCGCCAACCGGGTGCCGCACTATTCGGAGAAAGCCCTGCTGCCCATGACCCTGCTCCACGATGATGCCATCAACCCTTTGTTCCGGGCGGTGGCAGAGTGCGTGGAGGAAAGCGTTCTCAGCAGCCTGCTCCACGCCGAAACCGTTACCGGTAACCACGGCCAAACCTTCCGCAGCCTGACGGAACTTTTAAAAAACCGCGCCTGAAGCGCTGCAATACAGAAAAAAGCCCCACATCGGACAGGCGCTTTGTGTCTTTGACCAGAACGGTCAGAGCACGGCGGTGTCCGGTGCGGGGCTTTGTTTTGCTCAATAGCGGCGGTGGATCTTTTTGGTGGGCTTGCGGCGGTTCCAGTTGGTACACAGCAGCCACAGCCCGTAGATCAGGGCGGCGATCAAACTGAGCACCAGCACCACCTTCAGGTACAGGCTGGTGAAAAACTCCTTTACCTTATCCACCCCGAACAGCAGCGGGTTGCGGGCTACGTCCTGCCCGGCGATCAGATCCACCACGCCGATGGTCTCGCCCGCCAGCTTCAGCTCCACCGTGCCCACCACGTCGCCCTGCTGGATGGGGGCGCAGACGTAGTCCGGCAGGTGAAAGTATTTCTGAGTGACGGTGCCGTCGCTGGTGGAGGGCAGCAGGGTCATCATGCTGTCGTTGGGGTACAGCTGCAAGGTGTCGGTGTCGGAGGAATACTTTACCGGGATCTCCGCAATGGTCAGGTCGGTGTCCAGCGCAGCCTGAATGGAAAAGCTGTCAAACACCCAGTCCATCAGTTTGACCGTCTCGAACAGGGCAGGACGGCGGTTGGCGTAGCCGAAGGTATCGCAGCTGTCGGGGCTGTCCATCACGCAGAAGATATAGGTGGCACCGTCCTTGTTGCCCCACGAAACATAGCTCTGGGTGCCGGTATCGTTTTTAAAGGCGGTCACATTGCACATGCCGCCCTGCATGGCGCTGCGGTAGTAGCTGCCGCCGCTGGCCTTGCTCAGCGCGGCGTTCTGGCTGACCAGCACCGAGGAGGAGCGGTGCTTCTCCTTGGCGGGCATGGTAAAGCTGGGCGCACCGGACACCTCCACAAAGGCGTCAAAGCTCATCAGGTAACGCAGGATCAGGTACATATCCACCGCGCAGGTGGTGTTGCCGCTGTCGATGCCGCAGGCGTCCGTCCAGCTGCTGGCGGTGGTGCCGATGCGCTGGGACAGGGTGTTCATCTGCGCCACCCAGCCGTCCAGATCGCCGCCGGCAAGGGCGTACGCCACACCCATGGCTGCCTCGTTGGCGTTGCGGGTAAGCATGGCGTACATGGCTTCGCGGTAGGTGAAAGTCTCGTTGGAGCGCATATCTGCGTTATTGGTGTTATAAACATAGTCCGAGATGGCAAAGGGCATCTGGAAGGTGCTGTCCAGCTGGTCGGCGTAGTTGGTCAGCAGCACGGCAAGGGTCATATATTTGGTCAGACCGCCGGCAGACACCTGCTTTGTGCTGTCCTTATCATAGACGATGATGTTGGTATCGGTGTTCACGATATAGGCGCTTGCAGCCTGCACCTGATACACCGGGCTGGGGTCGAACATGGCCCCGGCGGGCAGCACAAGGCAGCTGAGCAGAAATACAAATGAAAGAACCAGTGCAAAAATACGTTTCATGTGGACAATTCCTTTAAAAAGCGATAAAATATACGAGATAAGGCTGCGCGGTACAGCGCGCCGGAAGATCAATTTTGCAGCAAGTGTGCTGTGTTCTATAATAATAACAGGTTTGCCGGGGTGTTACAAGAGCCTTGCGGTGTTTTACACCGTTCTTTCGCTCCGGCAGGGAGGGCAGGAATGGTATATCTTACAGGGGATACCCACGGCGATATCCAGCGCTTCAAGCAGGGCAAGCTGCGCTGGCTGGGCAAAAAGGACACTGTGGTGGTGCTGGGAGATTTCGGCTTTGTGTGGGACGGCAGCGCTGCAGAGCGCAAGCGGCTGGACTGGCTGCGCAAGCGCCCCTACACGATTCTGTTTCTGGACGGCAGCCACGAAAACTACGACCTGCTGGCACAGTACCCGGAGACGGAGCTGTTCGGCGGCAGGGTGCAGAGCCTTGGCGGCAACGTGTACCATGTGTGCCGGGGCAGTGTGCTGGAGCTGGAGGGCAAGACCTATCTCTGCTTCGGCGGCGCGGAAAGTCAGGATAAAGACGACCGGGAGCCGGGCGTGAACTGGTGGAAGCAGGAGATGCCCAGTGACGAGGAGTACGACACCTGCCGCCGCAACTTAGAGAAAGTAGACTACAAGGTGGATTATGTGCTGACCCACGATGCACCAAGCAGATTTTTGGATTTTACCGCCCTTGCCCTTGGCGAGAGCAACCGTCTGCACCTGTTTCTGGACGAGATCTTGCTCAAGCTGACCTACGAAAAATGGTTTTTCGGCTGCTATCACAAGGATGTGCAGCTTTCCACCAAGAGCCGGTGTGTGTTCTGTGATGTCATCCCTATGGGTGAGCGGCGCACCGGGCTGTTCCGCTGACGGGAGGGAATATGGAAGTTACGGTAAAACTTGCCACCCGGGAGGGCGCGGCACACATCAGCGGCATTCTGGCGGGCTTTATCCTGCTGGCAAAGCGCGGGGAACTGACTTTGCGGATACAGGACGAGCGGCAGGGCAGTCCCATTGCCCGGGAGGCGCTGCTGGAAACGGAAATTGACGGCCGCACGGTGGTGTTCGACCTGATGGACGGCTACTTTTACAACGACCCGGCGGCGGTGCTGGCACTGTTCCGCCGGGCAGATGTGGTGTTCAAGCGCAGCTTTTCGGCGGAGAAGAACCGGCAGTTCCCGGGCGATATCTCCGCAAAGCTGCGGCCATTGGGACTGAACTACTACGTTACCTGTCCGGGCTCGCCGCTGGAAGCGGAGCGCAGCGCAAAGAGCCGCCTGAAGCAGTGGGCGCTTTCCACCCGCTGCTACCCGCAGGACTTTGAAGCCCGGCTGACCCGGGTGCGCAAAAAACCGCGCATCCTCTTCCTGACCCGTCTGTGGGACCCGGAGGAACCGGCGGTGCAGCAATACCCGGAGTTACAGGCAGAGTGGCGGCAGGTGAATGCAGACCGCATCGAGCTGCTGCACCGGCTGCAAAGTGCCTTCCCGGCGCAGTTCACCGGCGGCGTGTCCGACAACGCCTGCGCCCGGCGGCTGTGCCCGGAGCTGATCCTGCCGGACAAGCTGACCGGCAAGCGCGCCTACCTGCACCGGATGCAGCACACGGAAATTTGTGTGGCATCTACCGGACTGCACGGCTCTACCGGCTGGAAACTGGCCGAGTATGTGGCGGCGGGACGCGCCATTGTTACCGAGCCGCTGCGGTATACCCTGCCGGGCGGCTTTGAAGAAGGCAAAAACTATAAAACGTATACCTTCCCGGCAGAGTGTGAGGAGCAGCTGCGGCAGCTGCTGGCAGACCCGGCGGCGATACTGGCTATGGCACAGCACAATGCGGCGTACTATCAAGCATGGCTGCGGCCGGAGCAGCAGGTGCGGCAGGCTTTGCGGCAGCTGGAAACAGGGGAAATGTAATGTAAGGGGGAAAACGGGGTATGGAAGAGCAGAAACGGCATAGCGGCTTTGAGACGATGCGCATTCTCAGTATGGTGATGATCGTGCTGATGCACAGCATCGGGCACGGCGGGCTGGGCAGTGCGGCACCGCAGGGGTCGGTGGCATTCTGGATCTACTGGCTGTTGTTTATTCTGGCGCGTGTGTCCACCAACTGTTTTGTAATGCTTTCCGGCTATTATCTGTCGGAGCGCAAGGGGGCTGTCCGCGCCGGGCGGCTGTTCCACATTGGGGCACAGGTGTGGTTTTACTCCATGCTCACCTTCTGTGTTGCGGTCAAGGCCGGGGCAGTGCCGCTCTCGGCAGTCAAATTGCTCCGCGCGCTGCTGCCCCTTACCTCCAACGGCTACTGGTTCGCTTCGGCCTATTTTCTGATGTACCTCTCGGTGCCGGTGCTGAACGCGGTGGTGCAAAGCCTTGACCGGCGGCAGTACAAAACGCTGCTGCTGGTGGCACTGCTGCTGCAAAGTGTGTGGGGCACGCTGTTCTACTGGGCAACGGATGTGACCCTTGTAAATAACGGGTACAGCTTTATCTGGTTCTATATCCTGTATTTTATGGCAGCCTATTTCCGCAAATACCGGGTGACCGTGCCCAGCGGGCTGTGTTTGCTGGCATATCTGGCAGCTTCGGCGGCGGGGCTGTTCAACCGGATGCTGGCGCTGCGGGTGGAAAACGCCCTGCACCTGAACGGTTTTGTGAATACCATCAATGGCTATCAGGCACTGGATACGGTCATCGCCTCGGCAGCAATGTTTTTGCTGTTCCAGAATATCCGCATCCGCTCGGACTACTGGCGGCGCTGGGTCTTTCGGCTGGCACCGCTGTCCTTCGGGGTGTATCTGCTGCACGACAGCGATTTTACCCGGGCACTGCTGTGGCAGTGGGTAGATCTGCCACGGTTCGGCGGGGCGCTGCTGCCCTCGCTGGCTTACCTGACCGGCGTGGTGCTGCTGGTTGCCGCTGCGGGCTACGCGGTGGATGCCGTGTATCAGCGGCTCTACCGCCTGCTGCACCTGCCCGCACTGGAAACAAAGTTGGACGCCCTGACCGCCCGCATCCTGCAAAACATTGTTGGGAGCAAAGAAGTGTAAAGAAAAGCGCTATCGCACGATTTTTTGTGCGACAGCGCTTTTTTAGTTCATCGGCCCGGCCTTGTCGAACATCTGCTGCACCTGCGCGGCCAGCAAAGCGTGGGCAGGGCTTTCCAGCAGCGGGTCGGCGGCAAGCAATGCGGCGGCCTCGCTCTGGGCGGCGTGCAGGGTGCGGGTGTCGTTCATCAGGTCGGCGATCTGCAAGGTGGGCAGACCGTGCTGACGGCTGCCGAAAAAGTCGCCGGGGCCGCGAGTCTCCAAGTCGTACTGTGCCACGGCAAAGCCGTCGGTGGTGGAGCAGAGAAATTTCAGCCGCTTCTGCACGGCTTCGCTGGTGTTGTCGCTGACAAGAAAGCACCAGCTCTCGGCAGCGCCGCGCCCTACACGCCCGCGCAGCTGGTGCAGGGCGCTCAAGCCGTAGCGCTCGGCGTTTTCAATCACCATCACGCTGGCATTGGGCACGTCCACACCCACCTCGATGACGGTGGTGGACACCAGTGCGTCCAACCGCCCGGCCTTGAAATCCTCCATGACGGCGGCTTTTTCCTTGGGTTTCAGCTTGCCGTGCATCAGCCCCACCCGGCGGTCGGGCAGCAGCGTCTTGGCAATGTCCTCGTAGTAGGTCTTGACGGCGTTCAGCCCGCCGTCCGGCACATCCTCGATGGCGGGGCAGACCAGATACACCTGCCGCCCTTTGTCGATCTCGCTGTCCAGAAAACGGTACAGGTCTCGCCGCCGCTTGCCGGTGATGCACCGGGTCTTGACCGGGGTGCGCCCGGGGGGCAGCTCGTCCAGAATGGAGATGTCCAAGTCGCCGTAGATCAGCAGCCCCAGCGTGCGGGGAATGGGGGTGGCACTCATGACCAGCAGGTGCGGGTTCGCGGCCTTTTCTGCCAGTGCGCCGCGCTGGCGCACCCCAAAGCGGTGCTGCTCATCAATGACCGCCAGACCCAGCCGGGCAAACTCCACCCCTTCGCTCATCAGGGCGTGGGTGCCCACCACAAGGTCGGCTTCGTCCTTGCGGATGGCAGCCAGCGTGGTGCGGCGGGCGGCGGCCTTCATGCCGCCGGTCAGCAGGGCGACCCGCATCCCGAAGGGGGCAAGCAGCCGGTTGAGCCCCTCGGCGTGCTGCGCGGCCAGAATTTCGGTAGGCGCCAGCAGCGCGGCCTGATATCCCGCCCGGATGCACGCCCAGATGGCGGCAGCAGCTACCAGCGTTTTGCCACTGCCTACATCGCCCTGCAACAGGCGGTTCATGGTGGTTTCGCCCGCCATATCGTTTAAAATTTCCTCCACCGCGCGGCGCTGCGCTCCGGTGGGGGCAAAGGGCAGGCTCTGCCAGAAGGGGGCAGGGTCGGCGCGGCGCATGGGTGCCCCGGTGGCGGCAGCGCCCCGGCTGCGCATCCGCCCAATGCCCAATTGCAGCACCAAAAGCTCCTCGTAGATGAGCCGCCGCCGCGCCGCTGCGGCCTGTTCCTCGGTGGCAGGGCAGTGGATGGCGCGTACCGCCTCGGCCTTGGGCAGCAGACGGTATTTTTGCAGCATCTCCGGCGGCAGCGGGTCGGGCAGCAGCTCCGCGTGGGGCAAAAGCTGCCGGATGCAGCGGGAGATGGCGCTGCTGGACAGTCCCTCGGTCTGGGGGTAAACGGCTTCAAAGGGTGCGGCTTGTATCTGCTCGGCGGTGCGCACCTGCGGGTTGACCATCTGGCGGCGCAGCATCCCGCCGGTAACGATGCCCTGAAAATAGTATTCCTGCCCCAGCTGCAATTTCTGGGTGGCGTAGGGGTTATTGAACCATGTGATCTCCAGACTGGCTACATCGTCCCCGGCAGTGATGCGCTCCATCCGCCGTCCGCCCGGCAGAATGCGCCCGCCGGGCTTTGCAAACACCTCGGCCTTTACCACGCATTCGGTGTCGGCGGGAGCTTCCGCAATGGAGTAGGGCTTGGAAAAGTCGATGTACCGCCGGGGGTAGTGGCACAGCAGGTCTGCCAGCGTCACGATGCCCAGTTTTTCGAACCGCTCTGCGGTCTTGGGCCCCACCCCCTTCAGGTAGCGCACCGGGGTATCCGGCGTTAAGGTAGTGCGGTTTTCGGTGGGCATGGCGTTTCAACTCCCTTCCAAGCGTAGTATAGCCATTGTAACACGGACGAGGAACAGATGCAAATATTTTGCCCTTGCGCGGCAGCTGTGGTATACTGACATTACAAAAAAGGGAGGAGAGATACTGTGGAGATACGCAACGCAACTATGGACGATTTACAGGCCATTGCCGCCGTGGAGGCGGCCTGTTTTCCGGCAGCGGAAGCTGCCACAGCGGAAGAATTTGCCGGGCGGCTGGCACACTATGCCGATCATTTCTGGCTGCTGTTTGAGCAGGGGGAGCTGGTGGCCTTTGTGGACGGCTTTTGCACCGATATGCCCGACCTGACCGATGAGATGTACGCGGACGCCGCCCTGCATGATGAAAATGGCGCATGGCAGATGATCTTTGGGGTGAACACCCTCCCGCGCTGCCGCCGCCGGGGCTATGCCGGGCTGCTGCTGCAAAGAGCCATCGCAGATGCCCGCGCGCAGGGGCGCAAGGGGCTGGTGCTGACCTGCAAGGAGAAACTTTTGCACTATTACGCAAAGTTTGGCTTTGTGAACGAGGGCGTTTCCGCTTCCACCCACGGCGGGGTGGTGTGGTACCAGATGCGGCTGGACAGCTCTTATGGGAATACCCTGCCATCAGCTTCCGAAAATTGACAAACAATTCTTGATGCCTCGGAGAAGGCATCCTGCATCACCGGCGTTGTGCTGAGTGTGGACGGCTTGGCAAGGGTCTAACGACCTGCTGACATAGAATAACAAAAAAGTCTGAACTGAGGCATCAGCTACCGGTTCAGACTTTTTTATACCATAAAACCACAGACGGCTGCGGACAGCAGCGTGCAGTTTAAGTCAGCACTCGTCGTACTGCTTTTGCAGATAGTGCAGGCATTGGACGGCGTTTTCCGGGGTGGTGTTCTCCAAGGTAGAGAATACATAGGGCTTCTGCTCCTTGGCAAACCGCAGAATGGTGCGGTAGTCGCCCATGCCGCCCTGTCCGGCACCGGTGGCAGCCAGCTGCCCGCCGGCGTCCTGCCGCAAAAAGTCCTTGAAGTGGATCATGGCAACATCCTTGCCCAGCAGCTCGATGGCTTCGGCAAACACTTCCTCCCGGCGGTCCACGTTTTCCATGTTCAAAAGGTTCACTGGGTCCAGCAGGATCTGCAGATTGGGGCTGCCGATCTCGTCCAGCACGGTGCGGGCGCGGCGGGCGTCATACACGATATGCTTGACCACCGGCTCAATGGCAATGGTCACGCCATATTGCTCGGCGCAGCGCACCACCGGCTTGAAGTTTTTGATAAAGGTGGCAAGGGCGGCATCGCTGCGGCACTCCGGGCAGAACTTGTACTCTGCGTTGGGTGCACCGGTCTCGGTGCCCACCATGCCGCAGCCCAGCAGGCTGGCAAAGCGGATATGCGCGTAGTACTTTTCCTGAATGGCGTGCAGAGCATCCGTATCCGGGTGCGCCAGATTCAGGTAGTTGCCCAGCACCGCAATGTCCAGCTCGTTTTTGGCAAACAGGCGGCGCAGATAGGCCGCGTAGCCGGGGGTGAGGGCAGAGGGGGTGTTGGGCACCTCCTTCAGGGATTTGCTCAGTGCCAGATGCACGCAGGAAAAGCCCTTCTGACGCACCAGCGGCAGCACCTGCTCAATGGGCAGCTTTTCCGCGTCGTGCAGACGCAGACCGAATTGGATCATGCTTGGTTCCTCCTTTGGTTTGGGTGCGTTTTTACCATTATACACCAAAACTGTCTGCGGGGGAACACTTTAAACTTTTTTAGAAGCTGCTTTAATGCGCGAAATGTTGTCCAAAGTGATGTCCGTATAGCAAAAGCCGCCTAGATTTCTACGAATCTAAGCGGCTTTTCTTGGAGCTGGTGACAGGAGTTGAACCTGCAACCCACTGATTACAAAATAGTCTTATTACGAGTTCGATCGTTTTTGAATGTTCTATTTTATATAGAATCACCGTGCTTTTTATGCTTGCTCATTCACCTTCGTATCAGTGCTTTTTCGGTCAATAAGGCACAAATAAGGCACTTTCCGGCAATTGTGCCTTACGGTGTTCACAGTGGACATGATAGCAACTCAGAACCGCAGACAGAAAGAAAGCAGCCCACAGGCCTAGCGGGGTTTCCCTTGCTTCCTGTGGGCTGTATTGCGTCTTTGGACGTGTTATGCGTGGCTCTTTTCCCGGATACGGTCAAACGCACCGGTCAGCGCGTCTGCTGCCGCTGCATCTGCCGAACGGATGAACCCGGCGTAAATGTCCGTGGTGGTGCTAGTCTTTGCGTGACCAAGACGGCCTGAAACCGTTGTAACCGGCACATGGGCGGCAATCAGCAAGCTGGCGTTGGTGTGACGTAGGCTGTGGAAGTGTACCGCCGGGAGTTTATGAGCGGCCAGAAACCGCCCGAACCATGTTGTTACATCGTCTGGATCCATTGGTGCGCCGTTCCACTTGGTAAAAAGCAGGTCGTTTTCTACGCGTTTTCCCTCGATCTCCACCCGGCGCACCCACTCAGAGCCGATTTTGAACCGTTCTGCCTTTTGGTGCTGGCGGTATTCCTGCAGGAGCTGCACACAGTCCGCCCCGACTTTCACGCACCGCCGGGAGCGCCTTGTCTTGGGGGGATTGAACACCGTGCCTTTGCCCGGGATGTGCTGCAAGGTGCGTTCTATTGAAATCGTTCCCGCGTCCATGTCGATATCAGACCACCGCAGGGCACATATCTCGCCCCGGCGGGCACCTGTGAGCAAAGCAAGCTGTGTGATAACGCTGTACTGTGTGGGCGCGTCCTGCAGGGCTTCCAGCAGGCGCACAACGTCTTTTTCTTCCAATGCCTGCACGTCCACTTCCTGCGCTTTTGGGGATTCTGCACGCTTGCACGGATTCTCTGCTACAAGCCCCCACTGCACGGCTTTGGTGAACACGCTGGACAGCATCCGGTGATAGTGCTGCACTGTGTTTCCGTTGAGCCTGCCCCCTGCCTTGCTATGTTCTATAAACGCCCTGGAAAGGGGCAGCCCGGCGACGCTGGCTACCTTTTCGGCGGTTGACCGGCTGACGTTCCCGCCCCTGTACAGTGTCGCCATTGTGCGCTCTGAAACGCCCGCTGCCGCCGCGATCTGGCCGCGTTTGCCCTTTGGCAGCTGATCCAGCAAGGCAGGAACAGCGGTATAGGTGCTATCTTCCCGCACACCCTGTTCTTCAAGATTGGAATAAAAGGCCATCAGGTGCGAGGGCTTGACCTGGCACACCTTGAGTTGCCCCAGCCCGGCGGAGATACGCGGCACAAGCCGCCGATAGTCGTACACGGTCTTGGGTTTGAGTTTCTTTTCGGCGTACTCGGTGAACCAGCGCTCTATCAGGTCGTCCACCTTCATGGACGCATCCAGCGAAATGCCATTGTGCACTTCCTGTTCAAAGGCATCTGCCTGCCGCTGCAATTCCTTTTCCAGCTTCTTCCCGGTCAAGCCCGGCGGGGGAGTGAAGGTGCGGTTTACCAGCACCTGACGGCCCTGCCGATCATAGCCGTTGGAGACCCGGATGCAAAAGGAACAAGTGCCGTCCCTCTTCATCCGTTTCGTGATTTTTGCCATTCTTGCACACTCCTTTACAAAACTCGATTCACAGAAATTTTACATTTTAGAAAATCAACTACTAAATCTGTAAACTTTTGATACAAAATTCCATGTTCTTGGGCGGAATGATGTTAAGCACTTCAAAAAAGCAAAAAACGTCTAGAAACACCACAAAACGTGTCAACACATCTGAAAACATCTCATAAACTAACAGACATAAACTAACAAACGCAACTCTCGATTTTTTGTGAAAAAATATTACAATTCATATTTTTTTAGAAATTAGGAAATCGTCTACTAGCCCTGTTGACCGTTTCTGCGAGTTGTGGCATCATGTAGGCACAACAACCGCAACAAAAATTGTTTGCAGTTTTAGCATACCACGTTGAGAACCTCTACACAAGAGAGAAAGGAAAAATCATGAACATTTTATCCAGCAATTCAAAACCAAACCGCGATATTCGTCTTGCAGTTGCAGATGAGGGATTTTACCTTTGGCAGCTTGCGGCAGAACTGGGCATCACAGACGGAACCCTTTCAAAAAAACTTCGCCGTGAACTTTCAGAGAATGAAAAGCAAGATTGCTTCGCCGCCATCGAGCGGATGAAAAAAGCTAGACAGAAGCCTGATCGAGCCTAACCATCAAGTCTTTCGGCTCACTCTTTAGATGAATCGATTTCATCTATAATTTTGACGCGCAAAATCAGCAGCATTTCTCCATAAATCAGGTGGGCATCCCTCTGTAAATCTATTGCAATACAAGGTAATCCGTTGCAAAGCATGACATTGAATATCACGGAATGACACTGGATAGATTTTGACGCAAGGGATTCTGTTCCAACATTGTTTCATCACATCGGGTTTTCTTTTAATTTTGGCGGTATTGCAATATTTTTTGATTTATGTTTTACTGCTGATACACCAAAAACAACAGTTCATCAAATGACCTAAAAGGGGGTTGAAATATGGGTGATACCATCAGTTATCCCAACATGGGCACAGTCAAGAAAGCCGCTGAAATCTACGGTTTATCAACGTCCTACATTCGGCGGCTGTGCAAGATAGGTAAAATCCGGTATGTAAACGCCGGGCACATGTGGCTTGTCAATCTGGACAGTCTGGCCCGGTACTTTGAACAGGGAGACCCGGCGGAAAGCAACCAGACCGCCGAGGGCATCCGCCGGGTTGCGAGGTAAAGAATGGCAAACAAAAGGATGTTTTCTATCGATGTAACTGAAACAGACGCTTTTCTAGAAATGCCGCTTACTGCACAGGCTCTATACTTCCATCTTGGAATGCGGGGTGATGATGATGGGTTTGTATCAAACCCGCGCTCTATCATGCGTGTTGCGGGGTGCAGCGAAAGCGATTTAACAATGCTTGCAGAAGCTGGTTATATTATTTCTTTTCGCTCTGGCGTTATCGTGATAAGTGACTGGAAAGTGAACAACAACCTCAGAAATGACCGATACAAGCCAACCACATTTCAAGATGAGCGTTCCATGCTTTCTGAAACAGCGAATAAACGCTATATTTTGAGCAATGGCAACCAAGTGGATACCACTGGTATACCAAGTGACAACCAAATGACAACCCAACCTAACGTAACCCAACGTAACCAAGCCCAACATAGCAGTAGCGGCAATGGCACCACCACTGCCGCCGACTCTCGTACAGATTCAGACCTTGCCGAGATTGTGCAGCACTTCCAAGAGGTGATAGGCACCTTCCCACGTTCTGCGCTGGACAAGCTGCAACGCTGGCGCGGTATCTACTCTGTGGAGATCATCCGGGCTGCGATTGATGAAGCCGCCGAAAACAATGTGCGCAAGTGGCGATACGTTGACGGCGTTCTGAAAGGCTGGCAGGCAGACGGGGTGCGCACTCTAGGGGATGTAGAAGCCCGCCGGGAAGCCCGAAAGAAGCCCGAACAGCCGCAGGAAAGAAAGTTTGAGGTGTTGACGTGAATTTTCACAAGGTTTTACTGGGTGCAATCCTCATCAAGCCAGACCTTGCGCCCTACTCTCTGCCGGATTTGGAGATTGAACACTTCCCGGCAGACCTTCAGCCGGTATTTGCGGCTCTGTCCGGCCTCTGGAACGCAAAGGGGCAACTGGACGCGGTGGAAGCCTGTGCCCGATACCCGGAGCAACGAACGGCCATCATGGAGTGCGTAGAGGAATGCGAGGGCGAGTATATCGCCATAACCCGCAACCGCGTCGAAGAATGGACGCGGCTTATTCAGGAACAGGCAGCCCTAACACGATTTCAGGAACTGTCCATTCAGGCAGCAAGCAGCCTGACTACCTTTGCAGACCTGCCCGACCTGTACAGCAAAATGGGCGAAGCCATGACGCTTGACCGGGAAGAACAGGACTTCAAGGCCATCGGGGAACTGGTAGACACCTACATCCGCAAACTGGATGAAAAGCCGCAGTACATCCCCAGCGGCATCCCGGTGCTGGACAAGCACTTGCATCTTGCCCCGGGTAATCTGTTCATCATCGGCGGCCGACCGTCTGCTGGTAAAACCGCTCTTTCCCTGCAGATGGCCTGTGAAATGGCCCGAAAAGGCTATAAGGTGTGTTATTTCTCGTTGGAAACCGACCCGGATACCCTGACTGCCCGCGCCATTGCGAATCGCTTGGCCGTTCCGCTGGCAGATGTGAAAGCAAAGACTGTGCCGCAGTCTGACCTTGACGGCCTCGCAGAACTGCACAAGCTGCCGCTGTTCATCCGCTCTGCATCCGGTAAAGGTGTGGGATGGGTAAAGGCGCAAGCCCAACGGATGCAGGCACAGGTCGTTTTTATCGACTATCTGCAGCTGCTGGCAGATGGTAAGGCGAAAGACCGCTATCAAGCTATCACGGGAATCTCAATCGCCCTGCATGAGTTGGCACAGACCACCGGCATCCTTGTGGTTGCGCTGGCGCAGCTGAACCGCAACGCGGCGCACGCTGCACCGTCCACCGCAGATTTGAGGGAAAGCGGGCAGTTGGAACAGGACGGAGACGCAATTTTGCTCCTGTCTGCTGACAAGGAAGAGTATCAAGCCATCCTCGCAAAGAACAAGGAAGGCCGTGTGGGTGAAATCCCTCTAACCTTCGACAAACCCCGCCAGCGCTTTCTGACCGTCACGAGTGAGCTTGAAGGGAGGTGAGCACATGAAACGCGATCCAAACCGCCCGCGCCGCCGGGAACCGTACCACTACACCGCGGAGGGCGAAACATACATGGCCAGTATTCTATCCATTCTGCAGCACGGGCAAAGCATTCCGGTGCGAGTGCTTCAAATGGTTTACCACATGCTGCTGCCATACGGCCCAAGTGGGCGATGACCCGTAAAACGAAAAAGCCGCCCTGCGTGTTACCAGCACACAGAGCAGCTCAGAGCGGGAAAGAATTGCAACGCCCTTCCCGCTCTCCATTTTACCACAACAAAAGCCAGAATGGAGGGGCAAACCGTGAAAATTTTTGACATCCTGCCGCAAGGAGAGGAACACGCTTTATCCGGCAGCGAGATTGACCACTTGCTTGGCATTACACCGCGAGAGCGTCGCGCGCAGGCTTCCCGTGAGTTGGCGCAAGGTTTGATGACGTTGTACACCTCAGAGCCGCCCGGCGGCTATTTCCGTCCATCTGACGGCGAGAAGGGGCGTGCAGAAATCAAGCGTTTTCGGGAGCGTGAAGCAGCCAGAGCGCGGGCGATCACTGAAAAAGTGCGCGCTGCTGACGCTATTTTGAAGCAGTGTGACGGTCAGACGCAGCTTGAACCGCTGGGCAAAATCTGAATTTTTAGAACCGGATGCAAAGGCGTCCCCAATGTATGAGGTACTTACCGTGAAACTGAACTTACTGAAACATATGAAGTCCAAACCCCGCACACCGGCCTACGTGGAGGAAGTCTATCACAGAATCGAGGTCGAAATGTGCACTGCCCGCAATGCTGTTGTCGCTCTGGATCTGCGTATTGGGCACATCGTTGCAAAACTGCCGCCGGAAGATCAGGCAGAGGTGGAAGCAGCATTGAAGGCTTACAATGTGACAGTTTGCACCGCAATCAGCAAGGCGGGTGGATTGCTGGCGGCACTGGATCCACGTGACGTGGAAACATTGCCAAAGGTCTGGGCACCATTGGACGATCCGCGAAACCCCAAGAGCAGCATTGCTGCCCGAAATAATCCGTAACTTCGCCCCCTCTCGACACGCCGCCGGGAGGGGGCATTTTTCACATGAAATATCGTTGATTTTTGCCCGGCGGAATAGTGCTTTTTCGTTGGAGAAATGGCAGAAGTATGGTATAATAGAGCTGTAAAGTTGTCTGATTTCGATAAATTTACAATATAAAATTTTAGAAAGGAGATCTTGCTTTTGAATCTTTTTGCTCTTTCGGTTGAGCTTGGAATGGATACCTCGGAATTTGAGCGTGGCATTTCACAAGCCAAAACCAAGACGGCAGCCTCAGTTACTGAAATGAAGTCGCAATACAAATCGTTGGCAGCTTCACTGGGCGGCTATCAGAGCGCTTTTAACAAGGCTGCTGCACAATACGGCACATCGTCCCAAAGCGCGCAGAAATACAGCGCAAAGATAGCCGAACAGAGACAGAAGCTGGACGAATGTCGGAAATCGCTGGAAGCTGTAGGCGTTTCAGTGGAAGATGTTGGCCGGAAAATGGAACGTGCCTCCGATAAAACAGAGAGCCTTTCCGTGCCTTTTTCCGGGTTAAGTAAGACGCTGACAGGTGCTTTTACAAAATCACAACTGATTGCAACGGCAATCACCAGCCTTGCAGGAAAATTTGCATCTTTTGGAGAAGGCGCGGTGAAGCAAGGCACGGATTTCAACCAGGCAATGGAAAAATACCGCGTTGCGTATACCAACATGCTTGGATCCGCAGAACAGGCGCAGGCCGTTTTGAACCAGATCAAGCAGGATGCAGCACACACACCTCTGAACGTTGATTCGCTGGTTCAGGCAAACCAGCTGCTTATCAGCGCAGGCGTAGACGCGGGCAAGGCCCGCAGCACGATTCTGGCGCTCGGCGATGCAGTATCGGCTACAAGTGGAGGAAATGATGCTTTGTCCCGTATGGCTGCGAACCTGCAGCAGATCAAAAACGTGGGCAAAGCCAGCGCTGCGGACATCAAGCAATTCGCAATGGCTGGCATTGATATTTATGGCATTCTGGCCGACTACACGGGAAAAAGCACCGCCGAAGTGCAGAACATGACCGTTACATACGACCTCTTGACGGCGGCCCTGCAAAAGGCATCCGAAGAGGGAGGGCGTTATTATAACGCAATGGAAACCCAGAGCCAGACCATGAGCGGCCGCATTGAAACCCTGAAAGACAATTGGTCGCAGCTGCTTGGAACTCTTACAGAAGGCTTGACGGAGACGGAAGGAAAACTCGTAACAGCTGCTTCTGGGTGGGTGCAACGGCTACAGGAGGCCTTTGAGACATCCGGTGCAAACGGTCTGATGCAGGCGGGTGGTCATATTGTGGACGACATTGCAACCGGAATTTCCGACGGTATTCCCTCTCTTGCCACACAGGCAGCAGGTGCTGTGCAGAATTTTGCCCTGTATCTGCAGGACAACACAGGCCAGATCGTGGATACGGGCGGACAACTGCTGACCAGTTTGGCAAACGGGATCCTGAGCACGGCCCCCATAGTTGCGAATGCTGCTGTACAGACAGTTTCTTCGCTTGCTGTGGAGCTTTGGAACAATGCGGATAAAATTTTTACAGCTGGTGCGGATTTGCTGGGGAAACTGGTTGAGGGCTTTTTAAGTTTGACCGGCAATGTAATTGAAGCTATCGGGAACATCACTGCGGCGATTGTCACAAAGATTTTTACGACGGATTGGGTGCAGATCGGCAAAGATATTGTTTCGTCTATCGGTCAAGGCATCCTTAATGGAGTTTCAGCAATGTCCGGCCCGCTTGATCGGCTGTCGTACAAGCTGAACCATGCTCTAGGTAAAAACGGCTATGAAGAAAACACATTTGAGGCATGGGCCGCTGCCAACGGTAAAACGTCCGAAACCAGATACCAGCAGGGCAGCCCGAAAGATGCTGCTTATTGGAAGCGATACGGAGACAGGCTTGCCCGGCAATACGGCCTGAATGAAATAGGGCTTGATACTGGAAGCGACGGAACGGACACAACGTCCGGAGGAGATGCCACTAAAACTACAAAGACTGGCTCCACCACCGAAACGGTCATTTCGTCCATCTCCAGCACGGCTACGACCACCGCACAGAACGCGCTGGGCACCGTGACCACCAGCATCCAAACCCTCACCGAAAAGGTCAAGGACAGCGCGGGCAAAATCAAAGACCGCATCACCGAGACCACCACCACGACCGGCAAGGAAATGGTGAACGGCGTCGCCACGACCTTTAAGCAGGTCGAGACCAAAGTCAACGGCACGGTCACAAAGGTCACAAAGACCTATGACGACATGTCAAAAACGCTGCTGGGCACCTTTACCAACGTCTCGGAAACCACCTTTGACGGCATCACCACAAAGGTGCAGCAGGCGGTGGAAAAGTACGCGGACGGCAGCGAGCATATCAAGAAGACCGTCACAGAGACCGGCCAGCGCGTCGGCGAGAACGGCGCGGAGACCTACGAGAAGATCATCACCTACATCGACGGCATTCGAGACAAGGTGACGGAGACCTCCAACGAGATCGACAAGAGCGTGAAGGGCACCCAGAACCGCATTGACCAGCAGCTGAGCGAGGCCTCCGGCCAGTTGGATAAGGGCATTTTCGGGCTGGTAAAGAACACCTTCAAAGACGCCAAAAACGGCGACTGGGCAAGTCTTGGGCTGGATTTTGTCAATCTGATCTGGGGCGAAGTGTCGCAGGGACAGCGTGAAGTGATCTCTAAGTGGCTTACGGACGCGCTGACCGCGGTCAATGAGGGCTACTTCAGCGGCGGCATCGGCAAGGCGCTGGGGTCTATCCAGAGCATCTTCACAAACGGCATTACTGCCGGAGTGGATGGCGCTACTACGTCTGTAAAGGCGTTCTCTGAGATCGTTCAGGGCCTCGCCGGTTCCGGAGGTGTCGGTGGCGCGATAGGCAGCATCGTCCAGAGCTTTTCCGGCATGGCAGGCGGAATCACCTCTGCACTGGGCGGCATCGTGTCCTTTGTGGCAGCGAACCCCGTCCTTGCCCTGATCCTGGGCGTGGGTGCTGCGGGCGCAGTCGCTGGCGGCATCGGCCTTGCTATGTGGATGAACAAGAAGAACGACCAGCAGCCCGTCAGCCACTATCAGAGCCCCTTTGACAAGACCGGCGTGTACGACAGCCTGAGCGAGTTCTCCACCCGCGCAGCCCTGCAGTACCGCGTTACCGGCCAGCAGTCCATTGTTGACCGGCAGACCAGCATTCTGGAACGCATTGAAGGGATGCTGGACGAGCATCTGCCTGACATCGGAAAGGGTCAGGTGGTCATGGACTCCGGTGAGCTGGTGGGCGTGCTGTCGCCCCGCATGGCGACAAACGTCGATGCACGCATCGGCGTGACGGTGACACGGAAAGCGAGGGGTGTGTAAAACTGCCGGAAGGCGCAAAATAAGAGCCTGACATGAATTTGTAAACACAATCACGCGCGTGTATCGTGTCCATAAATTCCAGCCCGGCGGGTACATAAGGCCGTTGTCACTCTGTGTGGCAGCGGTTTTTTTTCTGTGCCGGTATCGTAAAACGCGAGGGGGTCCGCTGAAGATGGGGTAGCAAAACGTTACCCCATCCAGCAAAAGCAACTTTCCCCCACGAGTGGAGGAAGATATGCTCAATTTTGAGCGCATCTTTCGGCACGGCTGCCGAATATTGGTTACTAAAATTTTAGTAAGCGATTTTCCCCAGTTTTACGGGGAAGCATCGCCACAAGTGGTAACGGCGTGCACACGTCTGTGCATGTTTCCCAGCTTGTTGGGAAGATTCTTCGCCACGAGTGGCGAAAACCGATGCACCTTCCTATTCGACCACTTGTGGACGAAAAAACGTTGCCAGAAGTGGCAACGTCGCATCATGTTGCGATCTTTTTCGGAAAAATCCGAAAAACTCACGGCGCACATTTTTGAGCTCCGTCCCCACAAGTAGGTATGCCTAAAAATGGGCACCCCCGCAACGGCCTAAATTCGGGTGAGGTGTGCCAGACTCACCCCATCGATTAAAGGATGTCGCGTTTCACGACCCTCTTTGACGGCTGAAATTTAAGTCCTCCTGTCTAGTAGCTGATTTTTCGGCCGCTAAACAATATCTTCTGGCAGCTGAATTTTCAGCCGCCGGTTACACCCTACTACTTCCCGGCGGTGCATGACGAAACATTATACTCCTCAAGGTCGGCAAATCGCCGGGCTTGACAGTATGCTGCTGGTACTCCTTGAAACGGGGTATGCCAATATACTGCTGACAGTGAATCATCCGCAAGGGGTCGACGTTTTACCGTATCCCTGTGTAGGTGATTTTCCATCAGTGGGTAGATCAACCGCCAGAACCAGCAGGACGGGGTGGCGTGACAGGAGGGAAGGACATGGACGATCTGAAATCACTGATTCCAGTTAGCTACGATAACCCGGAGCGCCCCACTGTGAGCGGCCGGGAACTGCACGGCTTCCTTAACGTCGAAACTCCGTATGTCAAGTGGTTTAACCGCATGACGGAGTATGGTTTTACTGAGGGAGAGGACTACGCAGAGGTTTTGGACAAAATTGTCCAAAACCCCAAAGAGGGCGGTAGACCTGCTACTGACCACCAGCTCACCATCCCAATGGCCAAAGAGCTGTGCATGATCCAGCGCAACGAGCGTGGAAAGCAGGCACGGCAATATTTCTTGGCCGTGGAGGCTCAGTGGAACAGCCCGGAGGGGTATTGCGTTTCACGATAGCCCTAAACGGTGCGTTCTGTTTCAGAACGTACCCCCTACTCCGCATTTCATGGTATAGGGGTGTTCCGTTTTGGAACCCCCTTCATCTGGTGGCCGAAAATTCGGCCACCAAAGATCACAGCGCAGTTTTGCGCGCTGGTTCACAAGCCGCTGCACATCCGCCGGGGGGTCCCCAATTTTGGGGAGACCCAGAGCATCACGGCATTTTTCATTTGCACACAGCATAAAAACAAACCGCTGTGCGCTTTTTCCGTGCGTTAAAATGTGGTATAATGGGGATATAAATCGGACTTTAGTGGCGCCGCTGGGATTGGCTGGACAGTTTTGTCTCACCAATGAACCTGCGCAAATTTGAGCGGGTTGGAGAGGGTGTGTCCCAAAATGGACAGCCCCCTACGGCCCACGCAGCAGGCGCCGAGAGCGGCCCCGTACCGAACGATACCCCCCCAGAACAAGTCTTTACGGTCTGCGGTTATTGGTCAAACATTTTTGTGAAACCAATGTTGGATGCTCATTTTTGAGCGGGCAATCTCGCTTTGCATATCTGGAAAGCAACGGCAGACAATTTTGTCCACCGTGCAACGCGGTCAAAAACGACCGTGTTCAAAACCACTCCCCTGCTTTGGGGTTATGGTCAGAGCCGATTTTTCGGCCGTGTGAGGTCTGCGAAGTTTTGCGCAGCCCCTACGTCGTGAAACGCGACACGGGGTAAGGGTGTGAATTGAAATCATACCCCGGCGGGGGCCGGTGCCTGATACCGGCCCTTTTGCTCAAAAGTGAGCGAAAGCACTATCTTCCATTTTGGGAAGATAGGTTTTGCTTCTCAAATTCGGGAAGCGAGAGAACGTGACCTTTTCCCCACTTGTGGGGAATTTGCGACGGAACGAAAAAAGCTATCACGCAAAATTGTGAAAAAGGTTGTGCGGGTAGATATGCGCAAAACTACGCACATCTTGAGTCAGCACTGAAAATTCAGCTTTGACAGCCCCGGTGGTTTTTCGGATTTTTGCGAAAAACCTTTTGAGGTAAAGGAGAGCGGAAAATTCCGCCACGAAAAGGACAGTCCAAAATTGGGCTGTCCCAGAAAACAGACATCCCCAATTTTGGGGAGATGTGTCCAGTTTTGGACCAATCTATGCGCCGCCGGGGTGCGCAAAAATCTATTGGACAAAAATGTCCGAAACCTCCAAGCGGTGGGGAAGCGGTGAAAAATTGGCTTTTTCGCAGTTCTGAGCTTTACTCAAAATTGAGTAAAAGGTGGGCGGTGAATCGCCGCCCCCTGCCCGTGAATGTGCGGATTTGTGCGGCATAAAAAAGAGAGCGTCAATGTGCGCGTTTGTGCGCACTAAAAAAGGCGGGGTGCGTAGTTCGTTCACACAGCCACGCGCGCCCGCGTATCGTGTCCATAAACTCTCACTGTGAACAAAAATGCACACATAAAAAGAAGTCTGTGCGAATCAGTGCGACATAAAAAAGAACGTGTTCCGCCGGGTGATTTTGCTTTGCTCTCGGCACCTGTTTCTCTTTATGTTTCAATCGATTTATGGTATAATATTCACATGGAAATCCGTTTTATTGTGCTTATAATCCAATCGAATCAGAGGTGATTTTCATTGGCAACGATAACCGAGAAACTTGTTCTGAAAGATGTGTTTTCAGAAACGTTTGCACGATATATCAAGGCCGCTCAAAAGGCAGCGTCTGCAACTGCTGATGCTCAAAAGGCACTTTATGGGTTTATGGCTGCCAGCCAGATCACAGCCGCTCAACAGCATGCCTCTACTACGGCTGCCCAGCAGAACGCCGGTGCCCAGGAACAGGCCGCGCAGGATATGACAGCTGCCCACCAAACCGCCGAAGCGCTGACCCAAACGCTGGGCGCACTCACACAGGCGGCAGAGAGCACTGCCGCTGCCCAAGCCTCTGTGGCTGATTCTGCACAGCACACGGCGGTTAGCCTGACCGCAGCAGCAGAAGCCGCCACGAAGAGCACAGAGGCCATGAATAACGCAGCCCGGCACAGCCAGCGTTTCCGTAGTGAAACCCATCTTGCAACGCAGGCTGCCAGCGGCATGGTTCAGGAACTGAAGCGGCTGGCAAGTGCATACCTCAGCATTCAAGGTCTCAAAAAAGCCGTTGATCTGTCTGATAGCTTGGTCTCCATGCGTGCCCGTCTCGACCGCATGAACGACGGTCTGCAAACCACGCAGGAACTGGAAACAATGATCTACCAGTCGGCCCAGCGTTCCAGGGGCAGCTTCACCGACACGATGGGGCTGGTCTCCCAGCTGGGCACGATGGCCGGGGATGCGTTCAACAGTTCTAAAGAGATCGTGCAGTTCGCAGAGCAGCTGAACAAGCAGCTGGCCCTTTCCGGCGCGTCCGGTTCGTCTGCGCAGGCCGCGATCCTTCAGCTGGAACAGGGCCTTGCATCCGGCGTTCTGCGCGGCGACGAGCTGAACAGCGTCATGGAACAGGCCCCAGCCCTTGCAAAGTCCATTGCGGACTATATGCAGGTCAGCGTGGGCAAGCTGCGCGAGATGGGCTCTCAGGGCCAGATCACTGCCGACATCGTGAAAAACGCTCTGTTCGATGCAGCACAAAAGACAAACGAAGAGTTTGAAAAGACTCCGATGACCTGGGCGCAGGTCTGGACGGTGGCAAGCAATACCGCCGTCCGGGCACTTGACCCACTGCTGACGGCAATCAACTGGGTGGCAAACAATCTGGAAACCATCGGCCCGATTATTTTAAGCGTTGGAGCGGCTTTTGGTGTGTTCGAGACATTGACACATCTGACCCAGGCATGGACGGTTGCCATTACCGCAGCAAAAACGGCACTTGCTCTAATTGGGCCGCAGGGCTTTGCAATCGCCGCGCTGGCAGGAATTATCTATGGCGCATCTGGCTCCTTTATGGAGTTTGCAAGTTCTGCACAAAATGCGGCTGGCATGGTCTTTGGAAGTTTTGCCGCATTGGAGGCCTGGCTTTACAATTCGTTTGCCGTCCAACTGATGACAATGTTTGCAGCAGCAGGAAACTTTGTACGAAATGTGTTCAATGATCCGGTACAGTCCATCGAATATCTATTCTATGACCTTGAAATCTCCGTTCTGAAAGTATTCCGAAATATCGCCGATGGTGCCGGAAAACTGCTTGCCTTGATTCCAGGGTGGGAGAACAACATTGTAACAAACTTTGCAAGTTTTATTGATGAAAAAATTTCACGAACCTCTTATGATCTTCAGTATGCCAAGAGGGCTGGAGGCTATAAAACTTACTATAATGCTCCCAAAGAAATTGATTTGGGAAAAGCGTACCAGACCGGATATAATTTCGGTTCCAATCTGGATATCGCTGGCATTTTCGGAAAGACGGGCAATGTGGGAACCATTGAAATCCCGCAGGCGGCCAATATTACGGATTTGCTTTCCAACATCAACAAGAACACTGGGAAAATTGCCAAAACGGTGGATATGTCTGATGAGCAAATCAAAATGCTGGTAGATGTGGCAGAACGCAAGTACGTCAATAACTATAATCGAAGCGACCAAGTACAGCAGGTGTTCAATATCAACGGCCAGAATACCGGCAACACGAAGCAAGATGCTCAGGCAATTGCAGATATTTTGCGGGATAAGCTAGTTGATCTAATGAATGCAGGTAGTAACGTCACTGTTGGATAAAACGCACCTCAAATTTCATCATGGCGCTTCAAAGCGGCGGTAAAGCGCTGATAATCAAAACGCATCGTTTTAAGAAGTCGCAAAATTGCGCACTAAAAAATGGCCTCTGTTTTGCGGCTGAACACTTCAAATGTTGAAAAAAGTTGACCGAAAAAAGAGGTGCTGAAATGAAGGAAAATCGGCCAAATCAAACCGACCAGCAGGCCACAAACGCAGCCCTCGCAGCTCTGGCGGCTGCCGGGAACACCTTTGCTTTGGGCCAGTTGTGGGAAGTCAACAAGGGCTTTATTCGGCGGCAGCTGTGGCAGTGGTTCGAGAAGAACAAGCCTGTTGCTGACAATGCGGGCCTGTCCTTTGAAGATTTAGTGCAGGAAGGATATTTTGCAGTAGACTATGCCGCCAAGCACTACAGCGCAGAACAGGGCAATTTCACAACGTATCTGAGCTACGCACTGTTGAAGCAGATTCGCACCGCCACCTGTGGAGAGCACACACGTGTGGTTGCAACCGAGAACGGCAGGCGCGTGGCTGTATCTGCAAACCCGCTGAACGAGTGCAGCAGCCTTGACGTTCGCCTTGATGAAGCGGACGAAGGCAGCAGCACCAAAGGGGAAACCATCGAAGATCCGGCGGCTACACAGGCGTTTCAGCAGGCAGAGGATGGTGTTTACACCGAGGAGTTACACACAGCCCTTGAAACAGCCATGACCCAGCACCTGACCGAGCGGGAAGCAGCTGTTTTGCGCAGTCGTTACTATGACGAAAAGAGCCTCCGGGCCGTTGGCGTGGAACTTGGTGTACAGGCCGAGCGCGTGCGTCAGATCGAGGTTAAGGCAATTCGCAAAATGAAGGGGCTTTCCTCTCTCCAACGCTGGCATGATGATGTGATCACCACCAGAGCATGGCGCGGCACCGGCTGGAACGCATGGAACCGCTATGGCAGCGTTCAGGAACGCACGGTGGAATACTGGGACGAACAGGTGAAGAAATACGAGGAGCATGTGCGCGAGCTGGTCGAGAAGTACGGAATCTCTGCCATCATCTGACCTGCACCCCGCCGGGCGCGCTGGACAGTTTTGCAGTGACCGCGCGGTGAAAGTACAGTGTTTCATGCAAACTGTGAAGCGGTGGTAAAGCGGTGATAAAGCGCCTCCCGATCTCGCACATATCGTGTCTGAAAAATTTCCGGATTTTCCGGCAGCTATAAAAAAGAAGCGCCAAACCACGGCAAGCAGGTCGCTGTGGTACCAACACAGCCGCAGCAAGCAGTGTCTTTGTATGTACAAAGCCCCTTGCCTTGCAAGGACTTGTTGGGC
>OLVY01000537.1_pt1 | contig 28119 bp, 26 predicted proteins | sample 1674261 | NCBI WGS metagenome assembly OLVY01 (sample SAMEA103958155, study PRJEB25191) | human gut metagenome | biome: human-associated habitat [ENVO:00009003]; feature: intestine environment [ENVO:2100002]; material: feces | place: Germany | collected 2013/2015
GAGGCTCCCCTACTAGGGGAGCTGGCGCGCAGCGCCTGAGAGGTTGTACGAAGGACAGCCTGACCGTGAGCCGCAGCGGGGAAAACCTCTCCGTCAATGCTTCGCATTGCCACCTCCCCTATCGAGGGGAGGCCTTGGCATTCCGCAAAGCTTCGTCTCTTCGCCAGAGGCTCCCCTACTAGGGGAGCTGGCGCGCAGCGCCTGAGAGGTTGTACGAAGGAACACCTGCCCTCTGTGCTTGTGCCGGGGGTGTAGAAGTACGACTTATGACGAAAATATGAATAAAAACTCGAAAAAGCCCTACCGTTCCCGGTTCTGGTCTGCTATAATTTTCTATGCTTGTTACAAAAACCTGAAGTGAAGTAAAGGAGCCAGGAATATGATAAAAAGCGCTGAACTGGAAAATTCGGCATACGAGTTTGAGGCGAAAATGCCGCTGCGCCACGCTGTCCCGCTGGGATTGCAGCACGTGTTCGCCATGTTCGTGGGCAACCTCACCCCGCTGCTCATCATCACCAGCGCCTGCGGCCTCGCGGGCGGTGAGTTCGCAGACCTGCAGGTGAGCCTGCTGCAGAACGCCATGTTCGTGGCGGGCATCGTCACGCTGGTGCAGCTGTACGGCCTCGGCCCTGTGGGCGGCAAAGTGCCGATCATCATGGGTACCAGCTCGGGCTTTCTGGGCGTGTTCAACAGCGTGGCTGCCACCATGGGCGGCGGCGTCACGGCCTACGGCGCCATGATGGGCGCATCCATTCTGGGCGGCCTGTTCGAGAGCGTGCTGGGCGTCTTTCTGAAGCCCCTGCGCAAGCTGTTCCCGCCGGTGGTCACCGGCACGGTCGTGCTGTCCATCGGCCTGTCCCTCATCTCCGTGGGCGTCAACTCCTTCGGCGGCGGCAACGCAGCCAAGGACTTCGGCTCGGTGGAGAACCTGCTGCTGGCCGTCTTCGTGCTGGTGGTCATCCTCCTCTTCAAGCACTGGACCAATGGCTTCCTCAGCTCTTCCTCCATTCTCGTGGGCATCATCGCGGGCTATCTGGCAGCCATCGTCATGGGCTTCGTCCTGCCCACCACCGGCGTCACCGCCGACGGCGTGGAGTTCACCAAAGCATGGGTGCTGAACTGGAACAAGGTCGCTGAGGCCAGCTGGTTCGCCATCCCCAAGCTGGTGCCGGTCAAGATCGTCTTCGACCTCCGCGCCATCCTGCCCGTCATGATCATGTTCATCGTCACCGCCGTGGAGACGGTGGGCGACATCTCCGGCGTCATGGAGGGCGGTATGGGCCGCGAGGCCACCGATAAGGAGCTGAGCGGCGGCATCATCTGCGACGGCCTCGGCTCCACCGTCGCCGCCTGCTTCGGCGTCCTGCCCAACACCTCCTTCAGCCAGAACGTGGGCCTCGTGGCCATGACCAAGGTGGTCAACCGGGGCGCACTGGCCACTGGTGCCATCTTCCTGATGCTCTGCGGCCTCATCCCCAAGCTGGGCGCACTCATCTCCATCATGCCGCAGGCCGTTCTGGGCGGCGCTGCCGTCATGATGTTCTCCTCCATCGTGGTGTCGGGCATCCAGCTCATCACCAAGGAGAAGATGACTCCCCGCACCCTGACCATCGTCTCTGTGGCGCTGGGCGTGGGCTACGGCATGGGTGCAAACGCCAAGATCCTCGCCAACACCCCCCAGTTCGTCCAGCTCATCTGCGGTGAGAGCGGCATCGTGCCTGCTGCCTTCGTGGCCATCCTGCTCAACTGCCTGCTGCCCCGCGACGAGAAGTAAGCTTTGAACCACTGCGGCCTCCCTGTCTTTGCAGGGAGGTCTTTTTGTGCTATAATTTCCCCAGTCTTATCCGTAAGAGGGAAGGAGGACTCTATGGAACGGCAAACTGCCGCCCGCTATCGTCTTCTGGACGAGCTGCGGGGACTCGACCTCATCAGCATGATGCTCTACCACGGGATGTGGGACGTGGTGTTCCTCTTCGGCGTGGCCCAGAAGTGGTACACCGGACGCCCGGGCTTTGTGTGGCAGCAGAGCATCTGCTGGGTCTTCCTCCTGCTTTCGGGCTTCTGCCTGCCGCTGGGGCATCATCCGTTCCGGCGGGGAGCCGTCGTCTTCGGGGCAGGGGCGCTGGTCACAGCCGTCACCCTGCTCTTCCTGCCCGAGGACGTGGTGTGGTTCGGGGTGCTGACTCTGCTGGGCTCGTCCATGCTCCTCACCGCCACGCTGGACCCGCTGCTGCGCCGCGTCCCGCCCGCCGTGGGCGTGGCCGTCAGCGCCCTGCTGTTCTGGATGACCTACCCGACGATGAACGGCTTCTGGAACCTGCCGGGCGGGCGTCTGGCCCTGCCGCAGGCCCTCTACGCCAGCTACACCACGGCCTATCTGGGCTTCATGCCGAAAAGCTTTTTCTCCACCGACTATTTCCCGCTGCTGCCCTGGCTGTTTCTGTTCTGGGCGGGGTACTTCCTCCACCACCTCGTGGGCCGCGGACGCCTCGCGCCGCTGCGCAGGTCGGTCTGCCCGCCGCTGGGCTGGATGGGCCGTCACTCGCTGGTGCTCTATCTGCTCCATCAGCCGGTCATCCTGGGGGTGCTGACGGTGGCGTTCCGGCTGGTGAGAGGGGGGTAAAACTTCTGGAAAAGTTAGCCTCTGCGACCGCTTGACAAAGCGGCGGCGCTGTGGTATCCTATGGACAGTTAGAGAAATCTAACTGAAGAGATGCGTCTGAGCCTGCTTCCGACGCATTTTTATGGAGCAAAATGTTAGAAGCAGCTAACCCAATAAATCAAAAGTGAGGCTGAATATTATGAGCAAAGTAGCAATCGTATTCTGGAGCGCGACCGGCAACACCGAGACCATGGCAAACTGCATCGCGGAGGGTGCAGGCGCTGCCGCCACCATCGTCCCCTGCGCCGAGATGGACGCAGCAAAGCTGGGCGAGTATGACGTGGTGGCCTTCGGCTGCCCGGCCATGGGCGCTGAGCAGCTGGAGGAGAGCGAGTTCGAGCCGATGTTCGCGGGCCTCGAAGGTTCTCTGAACGGCAAGAAGGTGGCTCTGTTCGGCTCCTACGGCTGGGGCGACGGCCAGTGGATGCGCGACTGGTGCGAGCGCGCCAAAGAGGACGGCGCACAGCTGTTCAGCGACGAGGGCCTCGTCTGCAACGAAACGCCCGACGACGACGTTCAGGCTGCCTGCCGCAAGCTGGGCGCTGATCTGGCCAACTGGTAAAAAATAACACCGGCCCATCCTGCATCATCCCGCGTCTTTGGGGCAACCTAGGGACAAAGAGGTGATGAATGAATGGAAAACACAGGTGTCCGCTGTGATGTCTGCGAGTGCCGCCACAACGTGGGGAGCTGCAAGTGTGACTTGCCCGAGATCACGGTGACGGAGCGCTGCACCTGCTCTTCTCAGCAGGTGGACATCCCGCACTACTGCCAGAGCTACGAGAAGAAGTAAGTTCTGCGCAAAAAAAGACCTCTGCCCGACGGCCTTGCCGGGCAGAGGTCTTTTATCATTTGTGCTTCAGTGGAGGCTGACGCCGAAGGTGGGCAGGCTGCGCAGCAGGGTGCCGACGTTGTGCATCTCGTAGATGCCGAAGCCCAGAGCGCTGGCGGCTACGAGGTTTTCGGCCCGGTCGTCGATGAAGATGCACTCATCGGCCCGGAGATGGTACTTGTCCAGCAGGGCCTGATAGATGCGGGGGTCGGGCTTGTTGATCTTCACTTCGCAGGAGGCCACGCCGCCGTCGAAGAGGCCCTCGAAGTCCCGGTGCATCAGCAGGTCCAGCACGTCCTCGGGGATGTTGCTCAGGTAGTAGACGCAGTAGCCGCGCTGCTTGAGCTGCGCCACCAGCGTCTGCATCCGGCGGCGGGGGCGGAGCATACTCATCCAGTCGTCCAGCACGCCCTCCACCTCGAAGCCCCGGCCCACGGCCCTGGCCCGCTCGAGCATCCGCTCGTTGGCCTCCCGGCGGGTGATGCGGCCCGCGTCCAGCAGCCGCCATTCTCTGCTGCCGAAGGTCAGGTCGTAGACCTCCTCTTCCAGCCCCCGGTTCCCGAACAGGTCGATGAGGTACTTGTGGGGGTCGAAATCCACCATGACGCCGCCGAAGTCGAACACGATATTTTTATACATCGATGATACCTCTTTAAAAAAAGTTGGGATCGCACTGCGCCCAGTATAGCACATCCGGGGCAGTATTTTCCAGCCCTTTTGCATCGTCCGGCCCGCACCGGCATAGGATGGGACTGTAAGGGGGCGGGGGAGATGACCTTTCGGGAGCTGTGCAGCAAGGAAGTCGTCCAGCTGAAGGACGGGGCCTGCCTTGGCCGGGTGGACGATCTGGAGCTGGACGCCGACACGGCCCGCATCGGGAGCCTGCTTCTGCTGGGGCGGCCCCGGCTCTTCGGGCTGCTGGGCCGGGACGAGACCCTGACCATCCCGTGGGCCGACATCGAGCGCATCGGTCTGGACGCCATCCTCGTGCGGACGGACATCCCCGCCCCACCGCCCTCCCACGGGGGACTGCTGGATAAATTGCATCAGTGGCTGAACGGATGAAAGATTTTCACCCGTTTTTTGCCCGTCAGGGCTGGATTTTGGAGGCGGGATGATTATAATAGAGGACTGGGGCGGAGTCTGCCGCCTCAAATAAGCTTCAAATAATAAGAAAAACGCAGAAGTGAAAGGAACTTCTTTATGACACACCATCCGAGTGCTGCGTCCCTCCGGCTGCACGGGGCGCGGCTGCTGTTTCCGCCTGTGGCCACCCTTCTGTTTCTGGTGCTCACCGAGTACATCGCCCGCGGCACCCTGAGCGGAGATACCTTTGTGCAGTACATCTTTCCCCACGCAGAAGCCTACCTGCTGGCGTGGGGGCTGCTCTTCCTCGTCTGGATGGCGGTGGACTGGCTCACCCGCTTTGCCCCGCTGGCCACCCTCCTGTCGGCCCTGCTGGGCTGTCTGCCCGCCACGGTGGACTTTTACATCCTGCAGCTCCGGGGCGAGCCCTTCCTCCCGTGGGACTTGATGCAGGTGTCCGAGGCGGCCGGCGTGGCCTCCGCGGCGGGCATCCACGTCCAGAAGAGCATGGTCGTCTCCGGCGTCGTGGTGCTGGCTCTGACCGTCGGCTCCTTCTTCCTCTACCGGGGGCGTCAGAAGCTGCCGTGGGTGCAGCGTCTGGCGGGCTTCGCGGCCAGCACAGCGGCCACCTGCGCCCTCATCTTCGGGGTGTTTTTGCAGCCTGCCGTCACCCAGTCGCTGGGCATCCTGCCCGACGCATGGATGCAGGACCGCTACTACCGCTATTACGGCGTCATCACCAGCTTCCTCACCAACCTGACGAATCTGGAGATCGATAAGCCCGAGGATTACTCTGAGGAGGCCATCAACGCCATCCTCGACAACGTGGAGGCAGGGGAGAAGTACACCACCAGCCCGGTCTACCCCGGCTCCTACGCCGCCCAGACCCCGGCAGACGAACAGGTGAAGCAGCCCACCATCCTCTACGTGATGGACGAGTCCTACTGGGACGTCTCAGAGCTGGAACAGTACGGCTTCCAGTTCGACACCGACGTCTCGGCCAACCTCCACGCTCTGCAGCAGACCAGCGCCTATGGCCGGGTCTACAGCCCCAGCTTCGGCGGCGGCACCTGTGACGTGGAGTTCGAGGCCCTGACGGGCTACTCGGTGTCCTATCTGCCCAGCGGCAGCAAGCCCTACCAGCAGCACGTGACCAAGCCCATGTTCGCCCTGCCCAGCTACCTCAAGACCGAAGGCTATCAGACGGCGGCGGTCCACTGCTTCTGGGCCAGATACTGGAGCCGCGACACGGCCTACCCCAACCTCGGCCTCGACGATTTCATCAGCCTCGAGAAGATGCACGGCGTCCAGAAGGTGCGCCGCCACTACTGGACCACCGGCCTCGTCACCGACGACTCCATGGCAGACCAGATCATCGGCCAGTACGAGACCATGAAGGCCCAGTCCGACGCCCCCGTCTTCCTCCACGCCGTCACCATGCAGAACCATACCAATTATAATAAGGATAACTACCCCGACGACCAGCGGGTGAAAGTCACCGAAGCCCCGGCGGGCCTCAAGGCCAGCACCGTGGGTGCGCTGGAAGACTTTGCCACCGGCATCCGGGACGCCGACGCCATGCTGGGCAGGCTGACGGACTACTTCTCGCAGGTGGACGAGCCGGTCATCCTCGTGTTCTGGGGCGACCACTACAACCCCATCGATTCCAATTACGACATCTACACCCGCAGCGGCTATGCCAGCGGCTCCAGCGCCGACCCCCGCCTCCATCAGACCACCCTGCTGATGTGGTCGAACTACTCCGACCGCGCGGTCGACCTCGGCACCATCGCCGCCTACGACATCTCGCCGGTGATGATGGAGCTGTTCGGCCTGCGTCAGCCCGCCTACTTCCAGTTCCTTGGCCGTCAGCTCCGGGCCGCCTACCGGGCCAACACCCGCGGCACCATTCTGGAGAAGGACGGCACCGCCTCGAACGAGCTGACCCCTTTGCAGCAGAAGTGGAGCGATGAGCACTGGCTGCTCCAGTACGACCTCATGTTCGGCAAAGGCTATGCCCTGAACCGGATGGGCCTCGAGAGCATCGCCGAGGGCGCAGATTGACGAAAAACTACGATTCTTTTTAGAAAAAAGCACGAAAACCCCTTGCAACGGCCAGAGGTTTGTGCTATTATTACTTAGCATTACACACGCATCACTATGCCCTTTTGTGCCCGAGAGGGTGGAGGGCAGTCTGCAACCGTCCGATACGGCGGCAGATCACGGTGTGCGGAGGCAAAACAAATTTTGGAGGTAATTTTACTATGGCAGTCGTTTCTATGAAGCAGCTTCTCGAGGCAGGCGTTCACTTTGGTCACCAGACCCGCCGCTGGAACCCCAAGATGGCGAAGTATATCTTCACCGAGCGCAACGGCATCTATATCATCGACCTGCAGAAGACCGTCAAGAAGCTGGACGAGGCTTACAACTACGTGAAGGAAGTTGCAGCTGAGGGCGGCGACATCCTGTTCGTCGGCACCAAGAAGCAGGCTCAGGAGTCCATCCGTGACGAGGCTCTGCGCTGCGGCATGCACTATGTCAACGCTCGCTGGCTGGGCGGTATGCTGACCAACTTCCGCACCATCCGCAAGCGCATCGACCGTATGGATCAGCTGGCTAAGATGAAGGAGAACGGCACCTTCGAGCTGCTGCCCAAGAAGGAAGTGGCTAAGCTGGAGCTGGAGATGGAGAAGCTGGACAAGTACCTGGGCGGTGTCAAGAACATGAAGACCCTGCCGAAGGCTATGTTCATCGTCGATCCTCACAAGGAGCGCATCGCTGTTGCTGAGGCTCGCAAGCTGAACATCCCTATCGTTGCTATTGTCGATACCAACTGCAACCCCGATGAGATCGACTACGTGATCCCCGGCAATGACGACGCTATCCGCGCTGTCAAGCTGATCGCCGGCGCTATGGCTGACGCTGTGCTGGAAGGCAAGCAGGGCAACCAGGAGGCCGCTCCCGCTGAGGATGCAGCAAACGCCTGATTTCCCATCTCACAACCAAACAAATAACGTGTAAGGGAGAATAACAAAAATGGCTATTTCTGCAAAGGACGTTATGGAACTGCGCAAGCAGACCGACTGCGGCATGATGGAGTGCAAGAAGGCTCTGACCGAGGCTGACGGCAACTTCGAGAAGGCAATCGAGATCCTGCGCGAGCGTGGTCTGGCTACCGCTGCCAAGAAGGCTGGCCGTATTGCTGCTGAGGGCATGGTCTACGCTGATTACTGCCCCGAGTGCAAGGTCGGTGTTGTCATCGAGGTCAACGCTGAGACCGACTTCGTTGCCAAGAACGACAAGTTCGTCAAGTTCGTCAAGGACACCACCAAGGTCATCATGGAGCAGAACCCTGCTGACGTTGAGGCCCTGATGAACTGCAAGATGGGCGATGAGACTGTCGATCAGGCTCTGAAGGAGCTGATCCTGGTCATCAAGGAGAACATCAAGGTCCGCCGTTTCGTCCGTTACGAGGGCGTCTGCTCTGCATACGTCCACGGCGGCGGCACCCACGGCATCCTGGTCAACTTCGAGACCACTAACGGCATCGAGGCCAAGGACGAGTTCGTTGCTTACGGCAAGGACATCGCAATGCAGGTCGCAGCTGCCAACCCCGGCTATGTGGACGAGGCATCTGTCCCCGCCGAGGTCGTGGCCAAGGAGAAGGAAATCATGCTGGTCCAGATGGCTGGCGATCCCAAGACCGCCAACAAGCCTGAGGCTGTGAAGCAGAAGATGATCGAGGGCAAGATCAAGAAGTTCTTCAAGGAGAACTGCCTGGTCGATCAGGAGTTCGTCAAGGACGGCGACCTGACGGTTGCTCAGTACACCGCAAAGGTCGCAAAGGACCTGGGCGGCGACATCAAGATCGTCAAGTTTGCCCGCTTCCAGAAGGGCGAAGGCCTGGAGAAGCGTGCTGATGACTTCGCTGCTGAAGTTGCAAGCATGGTGAAGTAAGTTTTACTTCTAAGGCAAACCGGGGGCCGCAGCACCTTTCGGTACTGCGGCTCCTTTTTTTGTTTGTGTTTAGGATCGGACTGTGTTATCATAAAGAAAAACCGCCCCCTAAGGGCGGTAGGGGAGAGGGGCGCATGACCACCATGAAAAAACAGGAGCTTACCCTTGCGGGCGTTCCGGCTATCCTGTACGGCGAGCGCAGCCGCAAGGTGTATCTTTATGTCCACGGGAAAAATGGCTGCAAGGAAGAGGCTGAGCGCTTTGCAAACACCGCCTGCGCAGCAGGCTGGCAGGTGCTGGCCATCGACCTGCCCGAACACGGAGCGCGCAAGGACCGCCCGGAACAGCTGCTGCCGTGGGCGGTGGTGCCGGAAATTCAGGCAGTCTATGCCCGGATGCAGCCGGTCTGGCCGCATATCCGGCTCTATGGGGTCAGCATCGGGGCATGGCTGGCTATGCAGGCATTGCGGGCAGAAAAGCCGGAAAAGGCCCTGCTCGTGTCCCCGGTGGTGGATATGGAAACCCTCATCCTGAGCATGATGCAGGGCGCCCATGTCACCGAAGAACAGCTGAAGGCAGCAGGGGAGATCCCCACGGAGATGGGAGAAACGCTTTCGTGGCCGTATCTGTGCTGGGTGCGGGAGCATCCCCTGCAGTGGCATACACCCACCCAGGTGCTGTACGGCGACAAGGATGCGCTGACCTCCCGTGCGGTGATGGAGCGGTTCCGCCGGCAGAGCGGGGCACATCTGACCATCCTGCAGGGCGGGGAACACTGGTTCCACACCTCGGTGCAGATGGCTGCTGTGCAAACGTGGGAAGAAGCAAACCTTTGATTTTTAAAACGACTGCAAACAAAAATGCCGCTGACGGCTTTTCTTCCGTCAGCGGCATTTTGCCTATTCCGTTAAGCGATGCGCCGATCTGAGAGATCAGGCCTTGACTTCGCTGTTCTGTTCAGCCTTCTGGTAAGCCTTGAAGGAGTGGACCACGATGTTCAGGCCCAGCACGATCAGCAGGACAGCCAGGATCAGCTGCAGGCCGTTTGCGATGAACACGGCGCCCCAGGTGGTCTCGCCAGCGGGGATGGTCACAGAAGCGGCGGTGCTGATGGCCTTGACCATAGCGATCAGGCGCTGCACCAGAGCGGTGAAGGTGACACACAGCATGATGATCAGCGGGGGGAAGATCATCTTGTTGTTGCGGCCGGTGACCTTCAGGAACACGCACAGGGTAGCCAGCACCAGAGCGCTCAGCAGCTGGTTGGCGGAACCGAACAGCGGCCAGATGTTGGCGTAGCCGATCTTGGTCAGGATGAAGCCGAACACCAGAGTGATGATGGTGGAGAAGTACACGTTGCACAGCAGCTTGCGCCAGCCCTCAGCGTGCTCCATGTCATCCACACTGAACAGCTCCTGGAAGCTCATACGGCCGATACGGGCCACAGCGTCCAGGCTGGTCAGGGCCAGAGCGGAAACGCACATGGTCATGAACACGGAAGCAAAGTGCTGGTCCAGGCCAAAGCCCACAAAGAAGCTGGCCACGCCACGGCTGAAGATCTGGAAGGGGGTGCCGTCGGCAGGGGTACCGTCGGCGGCAGCGGCTGCGCCTGCCACGCACAGGGCGATGACAGCCAGCAGGCTCTCCAGGATCATGGCACCGTAACCGACCTTCAGCATATCCTTTTCATTGGAAACAGTCTTGGAGGAAGTGCCGGAAGAAACCAGGCTGTGGAAGCCGGAAACGGCACCGCAGGCCACGGTAACGAACAGGATGGGGAACATGGTGCCCAGCTTTTCGTTATTGAAACCGGTAAAGACGGGCAGGTTCATGGTGGGATGTGCAACCAGCAGGCCAACAACAGCACCGGCAATCATGCAGATGAACATGAAGGTGGTCATGTAGTCGCGGGGCTGCTTCAGCAGCCACATGGGCAGAACTGCAGCAAAGAAAATGTAAACAAAGGTGATGTAGCTCCAGGCAGCCTTGTCAAAAATCAAGGGGAATTTCATGCCGACAGCAAAGGACAGCACGATGAACACGATGCCCAGAACAGCCTCTTTCCAGCCGGAGAAGTTGAACTTCTTCTGGATCAGGCCAAACACAACAGCGAACAGCATGAACATGATGGAAACCATGCCGGCTGCGCCGTTGGTGGTAGCTGCATCAGCCAGGCTGGTAACGCCGTCAACCGTGGTGTAAGCGTTAAAAGTACCGGCAACCATATCAGCAAAAGCTGCAATAACGATGCCGCAGAACAGCCAGCAGAACAGCAGGAACAGCTTGCGGCCCAGCTTGCCGATGTACTTTTCGATCAGCATGCCCATGGACTTGCCGTCGTTCTTAACGGAAGCATACAGAGCGCCGAAGTCGGTGACAGCACCGAAGAAGATGCCGCCCAGCAGCACCCACAGCAGCACCGGCAGCCAGCCGAAAGCAGCGGCCTGGATCGCACCGGTAACAGGGCCTGCACCGGCAATGGAGCTGAACTGGTGTGCAAACACGGTCCAGCCGTCGGTGGGAACGTAGTCCCGGCCGTCCTCATGGACAACTGCCGGGGTCTTGGCAGAGGGGTCGATGCCCCACTTGTTTGCCAGCCAGCGGCCGTAAAGCATATAAGCGCCAAACAGACACACGGCTGCGATCAATACGATGACCAGCGTATTCATTGTTTTTACCTCTTTCCTTTTTTGGCATCCGGCAAATGTCAGCGGCATGGGGGCGGCAGGGTGTAAAAAAGGCCCCGTCTTCCTGCGTTCGTTCCATTTGGGACGAACCATCGAAGACGAAGGCCTTCACATACACTGCACATCGTGTATGGAATACTCCGCGATACCACTTCGTTTGCTGCACAGGGCAGCCACTCCCAGCGTACATACATACGCAGCCCCGTAACGTGGGCAAAACGGCCATGCATTACTGGAAGGCGGGGTCAGCGCCTTTGTTCACACAGGCTGCTCGCAGGGGAGAACACTTTGCTCCTGACTGCTGCCCTTGCATCAGATGGGCGGCTCTCTGGGAGAGGGTGCTGCAAAGAATCATGTCCTGTTCATCGCATTTGCCGAATGATTGTCCGTATTTTAGTGCGGAATTCACAAATTGTCAATATCCTTGGAACAAGTTCGGAGGATACACTAATTCAGGAAAGCGTTCTGCAATAATTTTTAGGTGATTTTTGTTCATGCGTGAAACGAAGAAAACTATACACGTCAACGAATGAAAAGAGTTCACGCCAAGGGCTTGACTTTCACACTTTGATGTGCTAAAGTGGTGATGCAAGAAAGAACCTGAACATTTCCGGAACATTTAAAAGAGGGAACGCTCCCAAAACCGGACAGTCCGCTGCGGCGGCAAGGAGAACATTCATGTCAGATAAAAATTCCAGAAGAAACCAGACCACCGATGCACTGTTTGATGCCATCCTCAGTCTGGAAACGCGGGAGGAGTGCTACAATTTCTTTGAAGACCTGTGCACTGTAAAGGAGATCTCGGATATGGCGCAGCGGCTGGAAGCGGCAAAGATGCTGCTGGACGGCAGAACCTACGATCAGATCGTGAAGGCAGTGGAGATCAGCACGGCCACCATCAGCCGCATCAACCGCTGCATCCAGTACGGCTCCGGCGGCTACCGCGACACCATCGAGAAGGTACAGAAGAGCGCAAAGCCGGAGTGACATCCGGGCGGCGAGGCACATAGGATGGACTGCGCCCTATTCCTATTATAGAAAGGAAGGTCCTTCTTATGGCTGATACCACCAACTGCACCCCCTGCGTTTCCTGCGGCTGCCCCGCGCTGCCGAGAGTTTCCCTCGACCAGGCCGTCGTCGACCTGATGGAGAGCATCGCTCTGCAGGAGTCGGCCCTGAGCCACATCCTCTGCGCCGAGACCCAGAAGATGAAAGCCGCCCTCAGCATGGAGGAGCTGGACCTGTGCAAGCTGCTGGAAGTCAACGACTCCGCCACCAACATGGTCCACGCCGTGGCGAACCTTGAGCTGGTGCTGAAAGAGAAGCTGGAATTCATCGCCAACAACCTCTACTACCCCTCGACGGGGAACTGCACCGCCACCGAGAGCTGATGTCAAAATGCGACTGCCCGCCCGCAATGGGTGGGCAGTTTTTGCTTTCCGGGGCGGGGCTGCCTAAAAATATGTATAAAAGTCGGAAAAGTGTTTTGTTGGAATTGCTGAATATCGAAATCTGTGCTATACTATATAATGTTTATCCAAAGAGAAAGGGGAACCTGACCTTGCTGCACTACGATGTGATCCTGTTTGACGTGGACGGTACGCTCATCGATTCCGCCCCCGGCATTCTCAATACACTGGAAGAAGTTTTCAGCTCCATGGGCGTTGACGTCGCCCGGAGCGACCTTGGCCGCTACATCGGCCCGCCCCTCCGCAAGAGCTTCGGCGAGCATTTCTCCGACCCTGCAAAAATCGAGGAGGCCACGAAGCGCTACCGCGTGAGCTACGCCGCCAAGGGCTGCCACGAGGGCGATGTCTACCCCGGCGTGGTGGAGATGCTGGGCCGTCTCAAGGCTGCGGGCCTGACTCTCTGCACGGCCACCTGCAAGCCCACCGACGTTGTGAGGCCCATCCTCGAAGAGCAGGGCCTTGCGCCTTACTTCTCCTTCGTGGGCGGCGCGTCCATGGATGAGAGCCGCGACAATAAGACCGACGTCATCCGCCACGTCCTCGCCCAGCCCGTCATGCAGGGCAAGCGGGTGCTGATGGTGGGCGACCGCCGGGACGATATGCAGGGCGCTGTGAACTGCGGCCTGGACGCCGCCGCTGTGCTCTACGGCTACGGCGGCAGGGAAGAGGTCGCCCCCTTTGCGCCGGTCTTCATGGCCGCTGACTGCAAAGAGCTGACGGACTGGGCTCTCCGCCCGGTGGACGAGCTTTCCCATTCCTGAAACGAGAGGGACTGAATCTATGAGTCGAAAAAAACAACAACAAAATGAAACTATGACTCCCATGCAGCATCGGGCCGTTCTGGTCTGCATCCTCTGCGTGCTGGCGGTGTTGCTGACCTTCGGCATCACCACCACCCTCCTTAAAAAGGGCGGTGAGGAGTCTGACCCCTCCGTCTCGGAGTCTGTGGCAGACCCCACCTCCGGTGGAGACCTGTCGGGCCACTACCAGATCGACAACGCCTCCACCGCTCTGCTGACGGAGACCGCCGACGCCGGCACGGACTATCTGAACGACACCCTTTTTCTGGGCGATTCCAACACCGTCCGCCTCTATAACAACGGCCTCATCTCCCTGCAGCAGTTCTGCGCCAAAGAGGGCATCGGCACCCAGGTGGCGCTCAACGAGGGCATCGTTACCTTTAAGAAGGATTCCAACCATTACACCATCCCTCAGGCGGTGGCCATGATGAAGCCCCGCCGTGTGGTCATGACCTTCGGCACCAACGACACCGGGATGGAAGTCCCGGACTTCATCGCCCACTACACGGCTCTCATCCAGGCCATCCAGCAGAGCTACCCCTACACCGACATCATCGTCAACACGGTGCCGCCGGTGCCGGCTGACCACTCCAACTACCCCCACATGGATCAGGCCAAGATCGACGACTTCAACATGGCCCTTCTGGATCTGTGCGAGCAGCTGGGCGTCCGCTTCCTCAACTCCGCCGAGGCCCTCAAGGGCAGCGACGGCTACGGCATCGCGGACTACTACACCAGCGGCGACATCCACCTCAAGAGCGCCGGCCTCAAGGCAGTGCTGAGCTATCTCCGCACCCACGCCCTGCAGACCGAGGACCGCCGCCCCGACACCAACAACATCCCCACCCGCACCATGGAGTATGTCTCCAACCCCAGCTCCGCCGTGGCCGCTCCCAGCTCGGAGGCTGTCAGCTCCAGCGAGAGTCAGGCCGAGAGCGCCAGCAGCTCGGAGAGTTCTTCGAGCGAGAGCACCAGCGAGGAGAAAAAGTTCGAGGCCCGCTACCGTGTGGACAAGAACGGCGGCGGCACTCTGAGCGTCGGCAATGACACCGGCAACAGCTCTGTGACCTACACCGTCACCGACCCCGACAAATCCATCACCGTGACCGCTGTCCCGGCGGAGGGCCACGTCTTCGTCAAGTGGAGCGACGGCCTCACCAGCAAGACCCGCACCGACACCGACTTCAAGCAGAATCTGGACGTCACGGCAGTCTTCGGCACGGCCTCCGTCCACATCACCAGCGAGGGCAAGGGCGCTGTGGGCAGCTCCTACACCTTCAAGGCTGCCTTGAGCGGCAAGTACGCCAAGACCGAGAACCTGCGCTGGTATGCCAACGGTCAGGAGGTCACGCAGGCCGCCGGCAAGTCCAGCATCACTGTGGTGGTGGACAGCTCCATGGTCAACGCTTCTTATAAGATCCACGCCGTCGTTACCTACAACGACTGCAAGGTGAGCAGCAACACCCTGACCATCACCATCGGCAGCGGTGTGACCAGCGAGTCCGGCTCCACCAGCAGTTCGTCCTCGTCCCATGCCGGTTCTTCCGGCAGTACATCCTCTTCGTCTTCCTCTGCAAGTTCGGGCAGCTCTTCCCACAGCACCAGCAGTTCGTCGTCGGCATCGTCCAGCACGTCGTCTGGCAGCTCCAAGGCAGAGTCGGAGTCCGAAAGCAAGGCCGAGTCTAAGGCAGAATCCAAGACTGAGAGCAAAGCTGAGTCCAAGGCCGAGAGCGAAGCAGAATCCAAGGCCGAAAGCAAGTCGGAAGCCTCCGCCAGCAAGGAAGCCGAAAGTAAGGCAGAATGACGCCCCGCACCTTCCTCTGCGAAGCCGCATAGGCTGAGCCGAGAGGAGGCGAGCGGATGTTCCGTGAAGAAATGCGAGTCCTCGGCCTGCCCGGCGCAGAAGATGTGACCGACGGCAGCGTGGACTACTACGACATGGATTGGGAAAACGTCGAGAACGGCGTGACGGAGGAGCAGATGGCAAAGTGCATCGCAAAAGAGTGCGCCTGCACGCCGCGCTGTAAGTGCAGCGGGAACCTGCCGGACCAGTCCGACGACGAAGCCTATGAAATGACGTTGGAATGATAAAAATACGAGAAGCCAGCTCTGCCGGGCGGGGCTGGCTTCTCGCTGTTCTCAAACCGCATCGCAGCCGCGCCCGCTCAAGGCGGCAGGCGGCTCGAAAAATGATAGAGAAGGGAAAGAAACATGGCAAAATATTATTGCATCCTCTTCGATGCAGACAATACGCTTCTGGACTTTGATGCCGCCGAGAACAAGGCGCTGGCTGAGACGCTGGTGGAATACGGCATCGAGCCGGACGCCGGGACGGTGCAGACCTACCGGGACATCAACTCGGAGCTGTGGCGTCAGCTGGAAAAGGGCCAGATACGCCGCGACAAGCTGATGGGGGAGCGCTTCACCCGCTTCCTCAAGGCCATCAACGCAGCCGGTGACGGCGTGGAGATGAACCGCTGCTACCTCGACCACCTGTCCTCCCACCCCGACCTGATGACCCCCAATGTGCTGGACGTCCTCGGGGAGCTTTCCGAGGTGGCGACGCTGGCCATCGTGACCAACGGCTTCGAGAAGGTGCAGAGCCGCCGGGTGACAGAATCCGGCATCGGGGCCTACCTTGAGGACGTCTTCGTCTCCGAGAAGCTGGACAGCGAGAAGCCCAGCCGCCGCATCTTCGACTCCGCCCTCCGCGCTCTGGGCGTGGAGAACCGGGAGCACGTCCTGGTGGTGGGCGACAGCCTCACCAGCGACATTCAGGGCGGCGTGAACGCGGGCCTCGACACCTGCTGGTTCAACCCCGGCCACGCCGAGAACCCGGGCAAGGTGAGCCCCACCTACGAGATCGCCTCGCTGGAAGAGCTCTACCCGCTGGTGATGGAGCCGGAAGAGCTGGCGAACCTCGGCCTCAAGCACCGCCGTCATCAGCTGTAACGGCGGGAATGTCCCTATCCACCCTACTGGAAAAGAACACGGAAGAACGATATGCTGATTCATTTGGAAAAACTCGGAAAGAGCTTTGGCGAGAAAGTCGTCCTGCACGACGTGAGCGCCAGCGTGGAAAAAGAAGACCGCATCGGCATCGTGGGCCAGAACGGCGCAGGCAAGACGACTCTGCTCAAAATTCTGACCGGCGTCTACACCGACTATGACGGCGAGTTCAGCGTGACCCACGGCGTGACGCTGGGCTATCTGGAGCAGAACGCAAAGCTCGATGTCACGCTGGATATTTACGGGGAGATGCGCTCTTCCTTCGCCCCTGTGCTGGACGCCATGGCCCAGATGCAGATCTTGGAAAAGAAGATGGCGGCCTCTCCCGACGATGCCGCCCTTCTCGAAAAGCACGACGAACTGCAGAACATCATCGACGCCGCCGACGGCTACAACATGGACGTCAACATCAAGAAGGTGCTGTCCGGCATGGGCTTTGCGCAGGATACCTGGAGCAAGAACGTGGGCGTCCTCTCCGGCGGTGAGCTGACCCGTCTCCGTCTGGCCAAGCTCCTCCTCGAGAAGCCGGACGTCCTCATTCTGGACGAGCCCACGAACCATCTGGACTTCGCCACCATGGAGTGGCTGGAAAACTACCTCAAGGGCTACTCCGGTGCCGTACTGGTGGTCAGCCACGACCGCTATTTCCTCGACAACGTCTGTACCAGGATCTGGGAAGTCTCGTTCCAGACCATGACCACCTATAAGGGCAACTTCTCGGCCTATCTGCCCCAGAAGGAAGCCGCCGACGCCCTGCGCCAGAAGCAGCATGACGCCGACGTGGCGCTGGCTGAAAAATTACAGGACTACATCGACCGCAACCTCGTCCGCGCCTCTACCACCAAGATGGCCCAGAGCCGCCGCAGGCAGCTGGAAAAGCTGGAGATCACCGAGGCCCCTCAGGACGAGACCAACCAGCTCAAGTTCCGCTTCGAATACGACGTGGAGCCGTGGAATGAGCTGGTGCTGCTCAAGAACCTGACCATTAAGATCGGCGACCGCACCCTGCTGGAGCCCTTCACCTATACGGTCTGCCGCGGCCAGCGGCTCATCATCGCCGGCCCCAACGGTGCAGGAAAATCCACCCTGATGCAGGTGCTGGACGGCAAGCGCCGCCCCTCCGGCGGCATGGTGCGCCTTGGCACCGGCGCACGGCCCAGCATCTTCGCCCAGCAGCAGGACCGCATCGGCGCGGGCCGCGTCATCGACGTCATCTGGAACAAGTATCCCCGGATGACCGAGCTGGAAGTCCGCAGCCATCTGGCAAAGCTGGGCTTCCGGGGCGAGACGGTCTTCAAGCCCTGCGAGGCCCTGTCCGGCGGCGAGCTGGCCCGACTGCGCTTTGCAGAGATCGTGCTGGAACGCCCGAACCTGCTGTTCCTGGACGAGCCTACCAACCATCTGGACATCTACACCCGCGAGAACCTGACCGAGGCGCTGATGGCCTACACCGGCACGCTGCTCCTCGTCACCCATGACCGCCACCTGATGAACAGTCTGGCCTGCCCCATCCTCTACCTCGAGGACGGCAAGGCGGTCATCTACCCCAGCTATGACGCCCTGATGGGCCGCGCCGCTCCCGCCCCCGTGGCCGAGAAAAGCAGCGAACCCGCCAAGGCAGGCTACGGCAAAGAGCAGCGCCGCCGCCGGGCCGAGCTGCGCGCTAAGATCAAAGTCTGCGAGGACGAGATGGAAGCCTGCGGCGCCCGCGAAGTGGAGCTGGAAAACGAGATAAACTCGCCGGAAGTCTACAACGACCCCCAGCTTTTGCGGGAAAAGAGCGACGAGCTCAGCGACCTGCGCTTCCATCAGGACGAGCTTTTCGCCGCATGGGAAGCCGCTGTCGAAGAGCAGGAGCAGTACGAGCAGACCGCCGGCGGCGAAGAATGACCGATGCAGCAAAGGGGGAGAGCCGATGGCAAACCGAAACCATGACCCAAAGAAAACACACGAGATCGCACTTTCCGGCCTGCTGTTCGCGCTGGCGATGGCTCTTTCCTTCATCGAAGGCACACTGGTCATCCCGGGCCTTGCGCCGGGCATGAAGCTGGGCCTTGCGAATATCGTAGTGATGTATGCACTGTTCTTCATGGGGGCGCGGCAGGCGCTCTATCTCGACCTGCTCAAGGCGCTGTTCGTCTTTCTCGTCTCCGGCTGGACGGCAGGCTTCCTCTCGCTCTGCGGCGGACTGCTGTCCCTGCTGGTGATGTGGGTGCTCTACTATAAGCTCCCGTTCCGGCCCACATGGTTCATCCTGTCGGTCTGCGGCGCACTGTCCCACAACATCGGCCAGCTGTTTGGCGCGGGGCTCATCCTGTCCTCGGCCATGTCGCTGTACTATGCGCCGGTGATGCTGGTGCTGGGCCTTGTCATGGGCGCCCTCACGTCGCTGACCCTCCGGGCCATCCTGCCCGCACTGGGCAGACTGGGCTACAACATCCGGGAAAAGCGCTGAACAGTTGCATCTGCAAACATTTTTCGCTATAATAAAATGATAGATTTGATATGACCCTACAAAAAAGCCGCCCTTATGGATGACTCGCATCCGAGGGACGGCTGGGAGGTTTTGTACTATGTCTGAAAAAGTTACGGTCAAGGTGGAGCGGAGCGTCCTCCACCTTCCGGCCATCGCCCTGCGCGGGCTGGTGGTCTTCCCCAACAATCTGCTCCACTTCGAGGTGGGCCGCGAGAAGAGCATCGCCGCTGTGGAGTGGGCCGTCAGCAACAACTCTGACGTCTTCCTCGTGGCACAGAAAGAGATGAAGGTCGAAGACCCCAAGGCCGCCGACCTCTATACTTACGGCGTCGTGGCCGAGGTCAAGCAGGTGATGCGGGTGTCGGACGACCTCGTCCGCATCCTGGTCGAAGGCAAATACCGCGCCAAACTCTCCGAGATGGAGGACGACGGCAGCTTCCTGCTGGCCACCGTCCGCCCGGCCCCGGTCAAGATGGCGAAGCCCGAGGAACTGCCGGAGGCGGACGTCCTCGTCCGCAACGTCAAAAAGAGCTTTGACGACCTGCTGGCTCTGAACCCCCACATCGGCAAGGACGTGGTGTTTGCCATCACCACCAGCACCGACGCCGCTTTCCTGTCCGAGTACATCCCGGCCAACCTCCTGTTCCGCTTCGAGGATAAGCAGGCCATTCTGGACGAAGGCACCCTGATGGGCCGTCTGCATCTGCTCATCGAGAAGATGCACCGGGAGCGCCGGATGCTCGAGATCGATAAGGAGATCGCCCAGAAGGTAGACGAGGCGATGGACAAGAACCAGCGCGACTACTACCTCCACGAGCAGCTCCACATGATCAGCGAGGAGCTGGGCGAGGACGACGATACCACCGCCGAGGCCGAGGAGTACCGCCGGAAGATCACGGCCCTCCATCTGGACGAGGATCGGGAAAAGAAGCTTCTCAAAGAGGTGGACCGCCTCTCCAAGATGCAGAGCAGCAATCAGGAAGGCACGGTCATCCGCACCTATCTGGACACCTGCCTCGACCTGCCCTGGAACACCTTCACCGAGGACGATCTGGACATCGCCAAGGCCCAGCGCGTGCTGGACCGGGACCACTACGGCCTGAAGAAGGTCAAGGACCGCATCCTCGAGGTGCTGGCCGTCCGCAAACTGGCCCCCGACGTGAAGGGCCAGATCATCTGCCTCGTCGGCCCTCCGGGTGTCGGCAAGACCAGCATCGCCCGCTCCATCGCCGAAAGCCTGAACCGCAAGTATGTCCGCATCAGCCTCGGCGGCGTGCGGGATGAGGCCGAGATCCGCGGCCACCGCCGCACCTACATCGGCGCGATGCCCGGCAAGATCATCAACGCCATGATCTCTGCCAAGAGCTCGAACCCCCTGATGCTTCTGGACGAGATCGACAAGCTGGCAGGCGACTTCCGGGGCGACCCGGCGGCCGCTCTGCTGGAAGCCCTCGACCCCGAGCAGAACAGCACCTTCAACGATCATTTCATCGATATGCCGTTTGATTTGAGCCATGTGCTCTTCATCACCACGGCCAACGACCTCAGCGCCATCCCCGGCCCGCTGCGCGACCGCATGGACGTCATCGAGCTGCCCAGCTACACCCGGGTGGAAAAGTACAACATCGCCCGGAAGCATCTGGTCCCCAAGCAGCTGGATGCCTGCGGCCTGACCGGCAAGGTCACCTTCTCCCAGAGCGCCCTCTACGGCATCATCGACGGCTACACCCGCGAGGCCGGCGTCCGCAATCTGGAGCGCACCATCACCAGCGTCCTGCGCAAGTGCGCCCGGAAAATTGCTTCCGGCGAGGCGGAGAATGTCTCCGTCACCGGCACCAGCCTCGAAAAGCTGCTGGGACCCCGCATGGTCAAGCCCGAGTTCCTCAACCGCACCAACGCCATCGGCATCGCCAACGGTCTGGCATGGACCAGCATCGGCGGCGAGACCCTGCCCATCGAGGTGCAGGTCATCGACAACGGCAGCGGCAAGATCACCGTCACCGGTTCTCTGGGCGACGTGATGAAGGAGAGCGCCCAGCTGGCCATCACCTATGCCCGCGTCCATGCCGCAGAGTACGGCATCGACTCCGAGCGCCTCAAGAAGTGCGACCTGCACATCCACGCCCCGGAGGGTGCAGTCCCCAAAGACGGCCCCTCTGCCGGCGTCACCCTGACCACGGCCCTCATCTCCTGCCTGTCCGGCATCCCGGTGCGGGGCGATGTGGCCATGACCGGCGAGATCACCCTCCACGGCAATGTGCTGCCCATCGGCGGCCTCCGCGAGAAGAGCATGGCCGCTTACCGCGAGGGGATGAAGACCGTCCTCATCCCGAAGGACAACGTGTCCGATCTGTACGAGGTGGACGACGAGGTCAAGAAGAACATCGAGTTCCTGCCCATGTCCAACCTGTCGCAGGTCCTCGCCGCAGCCCTCCTCAAGCCCAAGACGGTGTCTGCGGGCCACCCCCGCACCAGGAAGGTAAAGCCCGCTGAGGCTGCGGCCCTGCCGCAGACCGCTGAAAAGCCGCAGCCGGGCGCGGTCTGCTGAGACGAAAGGAGCGAAGCTATGAACTATAACAAAGCGGATTTCATTGCAAGCTACGGCATTTCCAGCCAGCTGCCCGAGAGCGACCGCCCGGAGCTGAGCTTCTCCGGCCGCTCCAACGTGGGCAAATCCAGCCTCATCAATAAGCTCTGCAACCGCAAGAATCTCGCCCGCGTGTCCAGCACGCCGGGCAAGACGGCTACCATCAACTTCTACGCGGTGGATGACTGCTACTTCGTGGACCTGCCCGGCTACGGCTATGCCAAGGTGAGCAACGCCGACCGTGAGCGCTGGGACGACCTCATCAACAGCTACTTCGAGGCTCAGCGCCACCACACCCTGCTGGTCCAGCTCATCGACTGCCGTCACGCCCCCAGCGCCGACGACATCCAGATGCTGCATTATCTCCACTACCACAACATTCCCTTCGTCGTGGCCCTGACCAAGGCCGACAAGCTCAAAAAGAGCCAGCTGGCCCAGACGCAGGAGGAGTTCGAAAAGCTCTGCCTGCCCTACGGCTGCCAGAAGGTGGTGCTGACCAGCGGCGAGAGCGGCTACGGCATCCCGGAGCTGCAGGCTGTGCTGAACGCAGCCGTCGCCGCCGAGTACGAGGCAAACGCAGAGGACGCGGAGTAACGCAATGGCTTACAACGAATTTGCTTATTTTTACGATGAGTTCAACGGCGAGGCCGACTACGAGGCCCTGTATGCCCACATCAAAAAAGAGCTGGAAGCCCACGGCATCCATGACGGCATCCTCGCAGACCTGGGCTGCGGGACAGGAGAGCTGACCCTGATGCTCACGCAGGCGGGCTACGATATGATCGGCATCGACCAGTCGGAGGAGATGCTCTGCGTTGTCCGGGACAAGGCTGAGCAGCTGGGCCTTTCCGGCGGCCTGCTTCTTTTGCGGCAGGACCTGCTCAAGCTCGACCTCTACGGCACCATCCGGGGTGCGGTGTCCACCTTCGACACCTTCAACCACATCCCGGACCTGGACAAAGCCATCGCCAACGCCGGTTTCTTTATGGAAAAAGGCGGTGTGCTCCTGTTCGATATGAACACGCCCTATAAGCACCAGAACGTGCTGGGCGAAAACGTCTTTACGTTTGAAGAAGAGGACGCCTCCTGCGTCTGGCGCAACCATTACAGCGCCGCCGACCGCCGGGTGGAGATCAGCGTGGACATCGACTACCGCGAGACGGGGGAGCACTTCCACGAGCAGTTCTACGAGTACACCTACGACCTCGACACCATCCGCGCCGCTCTGGAAAAGCATGGTTTTGTGCTGGAAAGTGTCTGCGACGGTGAGAGCTTTGGCCCTCTGACCGACGAGAGCGAGCGCTATTTCTTCTGTGCAGTCAAACAGTATACCCAACTGGAGGAACAATAATATGTCGAATCTTATCCGCGGCATTTCTGAAAACGGCGGTGTCGTGTTCTGCGGCGTGGACTCCACTGAGATCGTCCGCACGGCAGAAAAGCTGCATACCACCAGCGCCACCTGCAGCGCAGCCCTTGGCCGTCTGCTCACCGGTGTCTCCCTGATGGGCGCGATGCTCAAGGATGATGGCGATTCCATCACTCTGCGCGTGTCCGGCGGCGGCCCGGCTGGCGTCGTCATCGCCTGCACCGACGCACACGGCAACGTCAAAGGCTGCATCGACCACCCGCTGGTCGAGCTTCCCGCAAAGGAGAACGGCCATCTGGACGTGGGCGGCGCAGTCGGCAAAGACGGCGTTCTGACCGTCATCCGGGACAACAAGCTCCAGAAGGAGCCGACGGTGGGTCAGGTGCCGCTGGTGTCCGGTGAGATCGCCGAGGACATCACCAGCTACTACGCCTACAGCGAGCAGATCCCCACCGTGTGTGCGCTGGGCGTTCTGGTGGACAAGGATCTGTCCATCGCCTGCGCCGGCGGCTATCTGCTGCAGCTCCTGCCGGGCGCGACCGATGCCGAGATCACCCGTCTGGAGCAGAACATCGCCGCCATGCCTTCCGTCACCGAGATGCTCCGGGCAGGGAAGACCCCGCAGGATATGATGGAGCTGGCAATGGCAGGCTTCGACCCGCAGGTCCTCGATACCCGCGAGGTGAAGTATCAGTGCGACTGCAGCAAGGAGCGCACGAAGGATATGCTCCTCAGCCTTGGCCGCAAAGAGCTGGTAAAGCTCCGGGACGAAGACCCGAAGTGTGAGGTGGTCTGCCACTTCTGTCACACGAAGTATGAGTTCGACCTGAACGAGCTTCTGGCCGAGACGACTCCGGAAGAGAAGTAACAAAAATCCATAATCATAAATCGCCGCATGGCCGGAGCAGATGTGCTCGGGACTGTGCGGCGTTTTCATTTGCAGATGTCGGCGGTGATGGTGTAGACGACCCGGTAGTGGAGGACGTTTTCTTCGACAGAGACGTCCTCTTTGCGGGCCAGAAGCTCAAAATCGGCCCAATTTTGCTGTAAAGTTTGTTTACTTTGCAGCCTTGCAAGGGCCAGAGCCTGCTCTTCGGTCCGCTCCAAATCGGTGGAGATTTTGTAATAATATGTCGTTTCTTCGATAAAAGCAGGAACAGGAAGTCCAAGGGCTTCTGGCTGGTAGTGTCGGACGACGGCTTCGGCCTCTGCCTTGCCTGGAGCAGGATGCAGGGAGGGCAGAGCGATAGCATGACCGTCCCAGAACAGCGTTCGATGCACGGCCTGCTGCCCTGTGAGCTGTTCGATGGGCAGCAGGAGGGCAGTATCCTGCTCGTTTTCCCATTCGAACTGTGCCCGGACACTGCCCGCCGCAGGCTGAAAGATGAGCGTTCCGTCCCGTTCGGCGCGGGCTGTCCCGATGAGGCCCTGACCGGCTTCTACGGCCTGGCCGGGGACGACGAGCATCGTCCCGCTGACGAGGTTGGTGCGAACGATCGTGCCGGACACCCTGGCCCGGAGGCCGTGGAGCGTCCCGGCCGCGATGTCCGGCACCGGTTTAGCCGCAGCCGCTTCCACCACCAGCTTTCCCTTCATAAAGTTGAGACTGGCCCAGGAAAACTCACCGCTCTGGAGCAGGGCGTATTCTCCGGCGGTGAGCTTTTCCTGTGTGACGGCATTTCCCGGGAAAAGCCCTGCCTCCCACAGGACGACGGCGGCCCGTGCTTGCTGGCCGGGCGTCAGGCCCACCGGTTCGACGAACCAGACAAAGCCCTGCAGCCAGAGCAGCAGAGGGAGAAAGACAAGGCATCCGGCCCAGAGCCCCCGCCGCCGGAGAAGGGGACGGATGCAAAAGAAAAGACCCCGCCGTTTTTGGATGCGCAGCCGCACCCGCCGTCTGCGGGCCAGAGCGGCCAGTTTCCGATAATGCCATGCAGCGCACCGGGCCGAGAACCCGCCGGGCCGGGGAACGATGTCGAAGAGGTGCAGCCCGCCTACGGCCGCAGCAGTCAGCAGACCTTCGACATCGCCGTTCTGCGCCGCAAAGGTGATGCCCGCCCAGAGCTGAATCCATTCCATGGTAGAAAGCTCCTATTCCTTTGAAAAATCGGTCCGCAGAATCTGCCCCCGCAGGGTGAGCCTCCGGGCGGAGAGTGTCTCTATCTTCAAATCGTCGCCGTAGACCGTCAGAGTGCCGCGCCCCAGCTCGAGGCAGAGCTTGCCTTCTTCGTAGGAGCGGATGCGCCGGAACTGCTCGATCTCCATCCTTCTGCCACTCAGGTAGACCGAAGCCCGTCCGTAGAAGTCCCCGGGCGGCTGACGGAACATCCGCCGGAACCAGCCGCGCAGGGAATGCGTTTGCTTTCGTTTTCTTCCCACGCTGCTCCCTCCCGCCATGCAAACCGCTGCCAATTACTACATATATATGGAAATGGAGGGTGCGCGTATGATTCAGAAAGAGAAAATCCGGGGCGTGGGGTACTTTTTGATGGCGCTGGTTGCGGGTCTGCTGCCGTTTGCCGCGCCGGATGCCTGCGCACAGGCCCTGCGGGAGGGGCTGGCGCTCTGCGGCGGTCCGCTGCTGCTTTCGCTGTTCCCGTTCCTCATCGTGTCCACGCTGCTCATCCAATGCCCGGCGGCGGATGTGCTGGGGCTGCCCTTCTGCCCAGTTGCAAGGCTCATCGGGGTCCTCGCTCCGGCGGCTGGGCGGGTGCTGCTCATCGGCTCTCTGGGCGGCTTTGCCCCCGCAGCAAGTGCCGCCGCCGAGGCCGTCCGCTCCGGGCAGCTCACCACGCGGGAGGCCGATGCGCTCCTTCCGGCCTGTGTCTGTTCCGGCCCGTCCTTTGTGATACTGGCTGTCGGGCAGTCCATGCTGGGCAGTGCAGAGCTGGGCGTCCTGCTGTTCCTTGCACAGGTGGCGGCGGGCTATCTGTCCGCCGCGCTTCTGGCGCGGCTGGGAGGGACGCTTGGGTCAATGGCGCACCCCGCTGTCCCGACCGCTTCGCAGCCTCTCCGGCTGGACGGCATCATCGCGCAGGCGTCCCAGACCTACCTCAAGCTCTGCGGCTTCGTCCTGTTTTTCCGGATGCTGGCCGCAGGAGCGGGGGAAGTGCTGCCCTCCGGTGCAGGCGTTTTCTGCGCGATGCTTTTGGAGGTCTGCTCCGGCTGTGACCTGGCTGCGAAAAGTGGCCGGTTCGCCAGTATGCTGTGCTGCGCGGCGCTGAGCGTGCAGGGACTTTCTGTTCTGATGCAGGTGCGGACCATCTGCCCGCCCGAGATGACCCTCCGCCCGCTCTACCGCGCCCGGCTGCTCCATCTGCCGCTTTCGCTGCTGATATTCTATCTTCTCCTTCCTCAGCGGGCGCAGGAGACGTTCAGCAGCCTGTGCGGCCGCGTAACCACGATGCGCCGCCTCCCGCCCGACTGTGCGCTGCTGGTGTTTCTCGGCTGCTGCTTTGTGGTCTGTGAGCTGAGCCGCGTCCTTGCAAAGGAGCTAAATCAAACACAGAGGGATAAAGTTGCGAATCAATCTTGACAGCTCCCGGCTTTTATGGTAAAATATCACACGTTGCAGAGATCGCAATGTGCTACTGTGGCTCAGCCGGTAGAGCAGCTCACTCGTAATGAGCAGGTCGTCCGTTCGAATCGGATCAGTAGCTCCAAAGTAAAATCCCCGAAAAGCCAGGCGCGAAGCCACTTTTCGGGGATTTTTGTTTGGCTGGGAGATAGCTTTCGGAGGGGAATGTGGGCGCTAATTGCCCTAATTTCCCGGAAAGTTTTTTTGAAATGCAAGTCAAGATGCAAGTCAAAAAGGGCAAGAAACAAGTCAGCCGGACTGTGTACAGGACTTTTTGAGGTAAGTGTCCAGACGATTTATTTTCTTCTTCTTGAATTTTTTGTCGAGGGCGGTATAGATGCCAAGCGTGACCGAGATGTCTTTGTGGCCCATCTGGTCGCGGGCGGTCATGACGTCCACACCGGCAAAGTACATCAGAGTGCAGAAGGTATGGCGGAGCTGGTGCGGGGTGAAGGTGTCGATGCGCATGGGCAGGCCGCCCGGGCGATTTTTGTTCTGCTGGCCGTCGTAGCCGTACTTGACGTTCAGGTCGCGCATATAGCTTTCCCACAGACGCTTCCAGCCCTGCTCGGTCATCTGCTGGCCTTTGTGGTTGTGGAGCACATAGAAGCAGCCATCCTGCTGGGTGCGAAGATAATCGACAAGAACTTTGGGGATGCTGACGACGCGGACGCCGGCAGGGGTCTTGGTGATCTTGACTTTCTTGGCGCGGAAGTCGTAGCCTTTGTTGACCGTGATGGTGGCGTCGTCAAGGTCGATGTCGGCCCAAGTGAGGGCGGTGGCCTCGCTGCGGCGGAGGCCGGAGTAGAGTAGGAGCATGGCGGCTCGCTGGGCGGCGTGGGGTGTCTCACGGATCCAGCGCTGCTGCTCTTCGGTGAGGGGGTCGCGCGGCTCCGGTGCGGCCCCGGCGGGGGTGATGGTCTTGACCAAAGGGTTGTACATCACGATCTCCGGGATGGCGAGGTCATACGCGGCCTTGGCGCTGCCGCGCAGGTTGGTGAGGGTGAAGTGGGAGAGAGGCGGCTTGCCGTCGTGCCAGTCGGCCAAGTTGTTGAGCACCTTCTGGAAGTCGGCCGCGCGCAGCTCAGACGCCGGGACATCCACCAGTTCGCCCCAGTGGGCCTTATTGGTCGCCAGTCGGTCAATGCTTTTCTGGCCGATGCCCTTTGCCTTTTTGGCGGCAATGAGGTTATCGTACAGGGTGCCTAAGGTGGCTTCGGCCTGCTCCGGGTCCATGCCCTTGCTGACGGCAGAACGGAAATCATCTGCAGCGGCCCTGGCCTCACGGAGAGTCGAGCCATAGAAGGTCTTGTATTTGCGTTTCCCGTCCGGGCCTTTGCCGAGGTAGACCTGACAGGAATACCGTCCATCGGCACGCTTTTTATTTTTGGCCATAAAAACTCCTTTCCGACTTGCTTGCCGATGCACATGAGGTATGGTATACTGGATGTGTCAGCAGGCAGAGAGTCATTGACTACGTTTTTCTCCGACATTGTCCCATGCGCGCCCCGGCAGCTTTTTCGTACAAGGCTGCCGGGATTTTTTTGTACAAACGCCCCCGCTGGTGGAAACACTGGCGGGGGCGTTTGGTTATGTATCGGCGCTCAG
>OLVY01000567.1_pt1 | contig 27078 bp, 19 predicted proteins | sample 1674261 | NCBI WGS metagenome assembly OLVY01 (sample SAMEA103958155, study PRJEB25191) | human gut metagenome | biome: human-associated habitat [ENVO:00009003]; feature: intestine environment [ENVO:2100002]; material: feces | place: Germany | collected 2013/2015
GCGTTCTGGAAGGCGTACTTCTCCATCTGCTCCTCGTACTTATCCCGCAGAGAGGACACCATGGCGATCAGCTCGGCATCCTTTTCCTCGTCCGCCGTCTGTACTGCGGGCAGGCGCTCGCCGAAGTACTTCTGCGCCATGGCAATTGTCCGGGAGACCAGATTGCCCAGATCGTTGGCAAGGTCTACGTTGATGGTGTTGATCAGCGCTTCGTTGGAGAAATTGCCGTCAGAGCCGAAGGGGAAGGAGCGCAGCAGGAAGAAGCGCAGGGCGTCCACGCCGAAGCGCTCTGCCAGAACGTAGGGGTCCACCACGTTGCCCTTGGACTTGGACATCTTGCCGCCGTCCAGCAGCAGCCAGCCGTGGCCGTAGACGTGCTTGGGCAGGGGCATATCCATGCTCATCAGCATCGCGGGCCAGATGATGGAGTGGAAGCGGACGATCTCCTTGCCGACAAAGTGGACGTCGGCGGGCCAGAACTTATCGTAATCGTCGTACTTTTCGTTCATGAAGCCGAGAGCGGTGCAGTAGTTGAACAACGCATCGACCCAGACATAGACGACGTGGCCGGGATCGAAGTCCACCGGCACGCCCCAGGTGAAGCTCGTGCGGGAAACGCACAGATCCTCAAGGCCGGGCTTGATGAAGTTGTTCACCATCTCGTTCACGCGGCTGGCGGGCTGGAGGAAATCCGTGTCCTCAAGCAGGTGCTGCACGCGGTCGGCGTACTTGCTCAGCTTGAAGAAGTAGGCCTCCTCCTCGGCGTCCTCCACCTCACGCCCACAGTCGGGGCACTTGCCGTCCACGAGCTGGCTCTCCGTCCAAAAGCTCTCGCAGGGCTTGCAGTATTTGCCGACGTACTTGCCCTTGTAGATGTCGCCGTTGTCGTGCATCTTCCTGAAGATCTTCTGGATGGCCTCGACGTGGTAATCGTCGGTGGTGCGGATGAAGCGGTCGTTGGAGATGTTCATCAGCTTCCACAGGTCCAGGATGCCCTGGGGGCCCTCCACGATGTTGTCCAGGAACTCCTTGGGGGTCTTTCCGGCAGCCTTGGCCTTGTCCTCGATCTTCTGGCCGTGCTCGTCGGTGCCCGTCAGGAACAGCACGTCGCAGCCGGTGAGCCGCTTGTAGCGGGCCATGGCGTCGGTGGCCACAGTGCAGTAGGTGTGGCCGATGTGCAGCTTGTCGGAGGGGTAATAAATGGGGGTTGTGATGTAGAATTTCTGCTTTTCCATGGGGATCTATCTCCTTTTCCGCCGCTCCGAATGGAAGAGCGGCTTAAAATTATGCATATCACGTTTGGTGTTTTTCCCACAGCCGGGAAACGGGGCAAACAAAAAACGCCCCCGGCCGCAGCCAAGGGCGATGCGCAGCACCGCGATACCACCTTGCTTCGCCGCTTCCTTGCGAAAAGCGGCCTCATGGAGCGCCCACACGCCCCGGTGCTGTAACGGGCACACCCGGTCCGGCCTGACGCGCCGCGCTCAGCCGGACGGCTCCGGGGCCATGTTCGCCGGGGCCGCCGTGTCCGCTTTCACCTTGCCGGACTCTCTTGTGACGGAGGCTGCGCCGGGTACTCTTCCCATCTACGCCGTTGATACCTGAATATATTATCCCCCGCAGGAGGGTTTGTCAATCATTTTCTTGGAAAATCGGTCCGTTTATGGTATGATACAAGAAAAAAACGGAGGAAGAAGGCCATGAAGCTGGTAAGCTGGAACGTCAACGGCCTGCGGTCATGCCTGACCAAGGGCTTTCTGGAATATGTGAAGCAGGAGGACCCGGACATTGTGTGCCTGCAGGAGACGAAGCTGCAGCCGGAGCAGGCGGTGTTCGAGCTGGAGGGGTATCACCGGTATTTCCACTCCGCCGACAAAAAGGGGTATTCCGGCACGGCGGTGCTGACCAAGGAGGAGCCCCTGTCCGTGGTGTACGGCTTCGGGGACGATGTCCACCGCCACGAGGGGCGGGTCATCACGGCGGAATATCCGGAATTTTATCTGGTGTGCTGCTACACCCCCAACAGTCAGGACGGGCTGAAGCGGCTGGACTATCGGATGCAGTGGGAGGATGACCTGCGGGCATATCTGCTGGAGCTGGACGGAAAAAAGCCCGTGATCTACTGCGGGGACCTGAACGTGGCCCACCAGGAGATGGACCTGAAAAATCCCAGGTCCAACCGGATGAACCCGGGCTTTTCCGACCAGGAGCGGGAGAAGCTGACGCAGCTGCTGGCCGCGGGCTTTGCCGACACCTTCCGGACTCTGCACCCGGAGGAGATCACGTATTCCTGGTGGAGCTATCGGTTCCACGCCCGGGAAAAGAACGCCGGGTGGCGCATTGACTATTTCATCGTGTCCCGGCGGCTTTTGCCCCGGGTGACGGAGGCCGCCATCCGCACGGAGGTGTACGGCAGCGACCACTGCCCGGTGGTGCTGGAGATTTCCTGAAAAAAGCTTGACTGTCAAGTCCCTTTACCCCTTATACTGCGGAGAAAAGGAGGGCGGCGCCATGCATATCAAGGACATTGAGACACGGACCGGGCTGTCCCGGGCCAACATCCGCTATTATGAGCAGGAGGGGCTGGTGCATCCGGTCCGGGCCCGGAACGGCTATCGGGACTATAGCCAGGAGGATCTGGACACGCTGCTGCGCGTCCGGCTGCTGCGGCGGCTGGACGTGCCCATTGAGGAGATCCGGGCCATGCAGGCCGGGGAGCTGGACCTGGCCGACGTTTTAGAGGAGCGCATCCGGGCAGCCCAGCGCCGGGAGGAGCAGGCCCGGAGGGACCAGGCCGTATGCCGGGCCATGCAGGCGGACCGGGTCCGCTATGACAGCCTGGACCCGGAGAAATACTGGCTGGCCCTGCACACGGCGGCCCAGGCGGCTCCCGCCGCGCCCCAGGCAGACCGGCAGGAGCCATGTCCCTGGCGGCGGTTCCTGGCGCGGAATCTGGACCTGGCCCTGTGCTCCTGCGCGGCGGCGCTGGCAATGCTGGCAGGGCACATATCGTTCCGCCAGCAGGGGTTCTCCCTGCTCAACACCATAGGCGCACTGCTGCTGATGCTGGCGGTGGAGCCGGTGCTGCTGCACCTGTGGGGGACCACGCCGGGAAAGCGGCTGCTGGGTCTGACGGTGGAAAAGCCCGACGGGCGGCGGCCGGAGTGGGGTGAGGCCTTTGCCTACACGGCTCTGGCGCTGGTATGCGGCATGGCGCTGCTGATTCCCGTGGTGCGGCTGTGGCGGCTGAAAAAAAGCTATCAGGACTGCCGGGACGGACTGAAGCTGCCCTGGGAGGGGGAGGTGCTGTGTCAGAGCCGGGACATTCCCGGCTGGCGGTGGGCGCTGCTGCCCGCAGCCCACGGGCTGCTGATCCTGGTCATAGTGTGCGGCCTGATGAGTGCCATGATCCCTGTCCACCGGGGACGGCTGACGGTTCCGGAGTTTGCGGAGAACTTCAATCAAATGGCCCAGGCGGTGGAATCGCCTCTGCGGCTGCGGGAGGACGGCACCTGGGTGCGGGACATGCTGACAGGCTGCTATCCGGGGTTCAGGAAGAACGCCTTTCCCCAATCGCTGACCTTTGAGACGGACGGGGTCGGGTACATTACCGCCGTGCGCTTTCAGTGCGGCTACACTGCCCAGGGCGGGATGCAGGCCGTCGGTGACCCGGATGTGGTGTGGGCCGGGTATGCATACATACACCCGCTGCTGCTGTGCATGATGGCGGGACCCGGGGCCCAGGAGGGCGGCCGGCTGCTGCATCCCAGGGCACGGGATATCATAGCACTGGTCAACGAAAGCTGGTACCAGGGGCTTACCTATGACGCAGGGAGCACCCACACCGCCGCCCGGGTGAGCTGCTGGGGCTATCTCCGGGAGGGCGAGGATACCATGCTGATCCCCGTGGAGGATTCGTGCCAGTTCACCGGGGAATTTGCAATCGTTTGGAAATAATGCGCCGGCCTTCAGCCAGGGCGGGCGGCGAAAAAGCGGCCGCGCAGTTCAGGTGAACTGTGCGGCCGTTTTTTATATCGGTCGTTTTGCCTGTGCCGCAGGCGTCAACTTACCATTTACTGCTGGTCCTTGATGGCAGCCTGTGCGGCCATCGGTACATAGCGCCAATCATTTCATATCCACACGCTCACATTCAAGCCCGCCCACTTGTAGACTCTCCTGCGGGTCGAAAAGCTGTAGATATACTTCTTTGCATCGTCGATCGTCAGCGTAAAGGCGCCGATTTTGATGTGGTCATCAGGGTCAAATTCGCCATCTGCATTGTTTCCGGTTCTCAGATACCAGCGGAACTCATCCTTTGACACCCAAATGCGCTCAATGAATGCCTCCACAATGCTTTCTGGGATAACCGAGTAATCAAATCCGGTGTACTCCTTCAAACGCTCTCGCAGTTCCAAGAGCTTGACGGAATAGTCCTCGTTGCTTGTCTGCTCCTTCTCAGGCTGCAAGCCTTTGATTTCTTCCGTGAGCTTTGCAACACGATTCTCGATCTCCTGCTTCTTTGAGCGAAACATTTCCTTATCAATGTCACCCTCGGCTCTCATCTCGATCAGGTTTGTCCGCTTATTCATCAGCTTCTCGATTTCGCCTTGCTTGCGCCGGATAACATCTGTATTGTCCGGCAATTCCTCCTGATCCGCGATATGCTTTTCGAGCATCGCATAGGACAAGTCCATTACTTTGTCTGCATTTTCGATGTACCGGTCAAAGACTTGTTCCGCCATCATTTCCAGCTTCCAGCCCTGAATATAGGGTGATTCACACGAATGCTCAATGGAGATGCCTTTGTTCAAGCGTTTGGCGACGCTCCCCCGGTTTACCGATGTGTAGCATTGGTAATCAACGCCGTCTGTCCGTCCGTCACGGGAATGAAACCTCAAGTTGAATTTGTTTCCGCACTGGCAAATCATCAACCGTCCGTAGACAGTGGTATGTTGCATTCTTCCTGTTCTGCGTTTTCCTTTGTTATGGTTTTTCAGAACCGCCGACTTGGCATCCATCAGTTTTTGTACTTGCTCATACTCCTCGACGGTTACGATTGGCTCGTGTGTGCCTTGAACCTGAACATACTCCAAATCACCGTAATTTTTGATTTTCTTCTGCTTCAGGAAATCAGGCGTATATTCCTTGTGGTAGGTTATGATGCCGCAGTAAAAGGAATTGCGAAGCATTTTCGAAATGTACGAGGCAAACCACCGTTCCTTTCCCAGCGCCGTCAGCCGTCCCGCTTTCTCAAGTTCGTACTGGATGGTTGTTACTCCCATTCCACTCAGGTACATATCATAAATCATTCGCACCGTCTTTGCCTGTTCGGGGTTGATGACCATCTCCTTGCCGACACGGTCGTATCCGAGGATATTCCCATTGCCGTAGAACACACCGTTTTGCATAGAGGTCTCCTGTCCGGCTTTTACACGGATGGATGTCTTGCGGCTCTCGTCCTGTGCAAGGGTTGCCATGATCGTAAGCCGCAGTTCACCGTCGCCGTCAAAGGTTTTGATGTTATCGTTGAGGAAAAACACCTCCACACCGTATTCCTTCAACAACCGAGTGTACTGAAGGGTATCCACCGTGTTTCTCGCAAAACGGGAAACCTCACGGGTAATAATCATATTGAACTTCTTCTGCCGTGCATCCTCAACCATTTTCATAAACTGCGGACGTTTCTCAGCCGATGTTCCCGTAATACCTTCATCAATATACTGTGCGGTCAGAGTCCAGTCAGGTCTTGCCGCCAAAATTGGCTTATACCAGTCAAGCTGGTTACCGAGAGCTGAAAGCTGTGCTTCGTGCTCTGTTGATACACGAGCGTATATAGCAACATCTCTCTTTTGAAAATCGGAACTTAATCCATACATTACTTACCCTCACCTTCCTGCTTTTCCTTTTTGTAACAGGTGAAATCGGCAATGCAGACATCATCCTTGTATTCCTGAAGGATGTTCCTAAATACATGGCCGGGGATTTCGCCGTCAAGATAAAGCTGCTCAATGAGTTTCAGTGCACCGAAAATATTGTTTTCTTTATCTGCCTTAATCATATTCACTTTCGGACACCTCCTCAACGATGCGATTTCGGCAATCGCACATTTGAGGGCTTCTTCCAAATTGAATAGTCAAAGCCACGGTATTGGCTGCACACATCACAAAGCTCCCGCACCGTTTGAATGGGATTTGAGCGTTCGACCCAATAAGCAGGATCATTGAAGTAGACATCCGCACATCTGCGGCACAGGCAAAGCTCCATATAAGGAGGGCGATTTTTGAAATCAGTCATTTCTCAGCCCTCCATTCTCCGCAACAAATTGGCGGATTCGCTTTTGTATGCGGGAGAGCCTGAGCGAAACAGCCGCAACAGAGGTGTGATATATACGGTCTGCGACTTCTGAAAGTGTGTATCCATCCCGATACAGCAGAGTCAGAAGCTCCTTCTGATTTGTGTTGAGCTTGCAAATCGCACAATATAGAGTCTTGTTCTCGATTTCATCAATCCAGCCATATCGTCCGCACTCACTCATATCAATCGTGCAGGTCATCGAAAGCAGGAACTTTTTGTGCAGTGCGTTTCTGCTTTCCCCCCCGTCACATTCAAGCTCCTCAATGGACTGAATGTGAATTGCGTAAATGCGGTCATTTCGGTATTCCTGCAAATCATGCAGGTACATCGCCTGTATCTGTTCCTCGTTCATCCCGTATTTGCGGTATTCCTTTGCCTGCGCTTTTTGCGCATGCTCAAACTTTTTTCTTTCGTAGCCGTCATTCCAGCTCATAGTAAAATCTCCTTTGAATTTTTGAATTTTGGTAAAAGTCAAAAATTCGGAGATCACGGATATTCAGCGATATAGCAGAGCCACTTGTTCAGCATAAAAAAGGCTTCCTTTCAGAGATTTCTCTGCCGGAAGCCCTTGTTCGGTTGTTCTTGCCGAAAAAAAGAAGCCACCGGCAAGACAGACTGAACTTATAAAAGCTCAATCTATCTTGTCGGTAGCCTCTCATGTCTGCTTTCGCAAGTTTGGTTTAACACACCGAAGTAGTCAAAGCGTATGACCTGATAAGGATTTCCTGTGGCCCTGTTTCAGCCCGACCTTACCGTCGTTACGCCGTATTTAATTGTAGGCATTTATTTTTCAGATGTTCTCGTATCTTCCATGCCCGACTTTAGCAAATAAATCAATCGTATCATGCCGCCTGCCTTTCTGTACTCGAACAAATTTTACCGTGCATTGTACGCACTCATATTTAATCCTATTATCCTCACTTTTGTATCCATAGTTCAGCCTGCCGCAGTTTGGGCAAAACATTGGGTATGGTTTCCAGCTTTCTTTCATTCTGCTTTCACCTCATTTCTTTATGGATATTCGCAATTTTGCGAATATCCAGCGCAAAAAATCCCGTAGGATTTTTATATCAGAGCGAACTCCTTTAGGCGGATTTCCATCGCCTGTTTGGATACCTCAAAGATCTCAGCCATCTTACAGACAAAGTCGCTCTTAGATCTGCACACGGGGCGGAGTGTGTAGAAGTAGCGTTTGATCTGTCCGTTGGGCATCAGAATGGCTTTTGCGAGATAGTTTGCCTGCCACTCGGTTGCGTCCTCGTCAGTATCTTGGTTATATAAAGCGGCGGCAACGCCTGTCCCGCTGAATATACGCTTGTGAAGAATGTAGTGCGCCAGTTCGTGAGCTAAGGTAAAACGCAGCCTGCCATAGCAGGCCTCGTCCTCCAACAGCGATGCTTCAATAAGCATGGTTCCGTCTTCTACCCGCATCAGCGCATAGTCCATGGTCTCTCTGTTATAATAGGTAGTAATTCCATTGTCATAGATCATCCTCCCAAGCTCACGGGCATCATTGGTAAGATACTGGTACTCAATTCTCAGGCCAAAGGTCTTTTCGATAATCGTTTCTATCGGCACAGCACGAGGCTTCCCATTGAGGTACATCTCATCGTACTGCGTTAGGGTATGGCGGGCAATGGTTTCCAGTGTCTGCGGACGATAGTACAGTGTCGCCATCGGCTTGCTCCTTTCCGTCCGAAGGCTCAATCGGACTCTTTGGTAATGCGGCGAATAAAATCCTCCCATTGCTTATCCGTCACATTATTCTTCTTGGCGGTTCTGAGTGCCGCTCGGACAATGTCTTTTTCCATAATATACTCCGGAAGATCGGCGCTCACGGTATTTCTTGATTTTGCAGCCAAGTCATACATTTCATCGGTTTCAGTCTCATTCAAATGCAGTAATGTGGGGAGCCTTTCAAGGATCTCATCGGGAACAGGGCGGCGATCCTTTTCAATATCGCAGATATACACTGCTGAATAGTCCAGCGCAATCGCAAGCTGACGGGCCGATATTTCATTCTCTTGCCGCTTCGAAATCAGAAACCTCCCAAAAGTTTTTTCGTTTTCCATAAAGTAACTCCTCCTAGATTCGCCGTTTTGCGAATACCGTGGCTTTATTATAATCGAACAGGCGTTCTGATTCAATAGGTTGATGAAAAGCGAAAATGAGTTGGGCGTTTTTGCGCCCAACTCATTTTGCAGAACATCTTCAAGAGACTTATTTTTCAAGGTCTCCTTCCTTCTGTTGAAGGTAAAACATCGCTTTCTGTGTTTCAATTTCTGCCCGCAGTTCCTCCTCTGTCGGCAGGTACAGCTTATACTTGGAAGCAAACAGCTGCTCACTTCCATGCATTACGGAATACCGAGCGATGTCCTCATCTGTGTCAGAGCAAAGAACGATACCAATGGTCGGATTGTCTCCTTCGCTCCGCTTCATCTCATCGTACATACGGATATACATATCCATTTGGCCCACGTCACCGTGGGTGATCTTTTCTGTTTTCAAATCGATCAGCACAAAGCACTTTAGAATGTAGTTGTAAAACACCAGATCGATATAGTAATCCTGCTTTTCGGTGTGAATGTGCTGTTGCCGTGCAACAAAGGCATAACCCTTTCCAAGCTCCATCAAAAACTTCTGAAGGTTTGACAAGATGCTTTTTTCGAGGTCGCTTTCGGTGAAATCCGTGTTAGAGGATAGCCCCAGAAATTCCGTAACGAGGGGATTCTTGATAAATTCCAACTTGTCGTTCTGATAGACTGAAGCCTTTTCTTGCATCTCCTGCTCCACAAGCGCCTGCTTCTGGGTTTTCAGCATCCGATAGTAATATTGAGATGAGATATTTCGCTGCAAGGTACGGACACTCCATGTCTGCTGGGCTGCTTCCTGCTCATACCATGCACGGGCAACTGAGTCATTTACCTGCAACAGAGCAGCGTAGTGCGACCAGGAAAGTGCCGCTAGAGATTTTCCAGACGCCGTCTGGAAAATCTGCGGATAAGCCTTATAGAAGGAATAGAAGCTGTAAAGATTTGATTTCGTGAAGCCCTTTCCATATTCTGCGGTCAGTTCCTTTGCCAGCTTTTTCATAACGCCTAAACCGTACTCCGCCCGGTCGGCACCTTTGACCTCTTCTTCTGCAATACGGTAGCCAATCAGCCAGTTCCGCTGAATAAGGGCAGTATTGACGGCTTTGTACGCTCTGTCCCGTGAAGACTCGATAATCCCGCACATATCCTTGAGGATGTCATCGGTTTTCTCAAAGTTTGCCATAAAACGATTCTGTGCAGGATCGGTGGGTTTATTCTCCATAATTTCACGTCCCTTTCAGCAGTGATTCTCATCTTTAGCCGGAATATGCTCAACCGGATTTCGTGGATGGAAGCCGCATTTCTCAACGGCGAGTCCATACTCTTTGGAATTCTTCGGATGCGGGCATCCATCTGCCCCGGAAACATCGCCGTTCTTATCAGGTTTGACCGGAAAGCCCAGATTGCAGTGTGGTTCATACTTGCCCGTGTCCGAATTGAAGGCTGGGACATAAGCAAAGCAGCATTTTCGCCTGCCCCAGGTATGGTTGCAGTAGGCCTTATCCTTCACGTCATATTCAGTCAGTAGTTCTCCTACCCGTGCATTATATACGCTGCCAAGCCGCATCAGCTTCACAAGGGAACGAGAGGAGAGAGTTTTGCCTTTGATAAAACTTTTTACGGTGTTTAGAGATAGTGTTGTTATGTCCGCAACCGTCTGCGGGGTGAGTGCCTGCGTTTCCATATATTCCATCAAGGCAATACGGTAAACTTCGTTGGCTTTCGCTGCAATGTATTCTTTTTGCCAGCTGAATTCCACACCCTCTGCCATAGGCTCAGCTGTAATCATATCCCCATAATCACAGCCAAGATATTCCCGTATCAGATCTATCGTCTCCATGGACACCGTCTGATTTTTTCGCATTTTCGTAAGTGTCGCTGTGGAAAGGTGCAGGTTCTCTATTAACTCTCTCTGCGTAATATTTCTGTTTTCAAGCATATCCCACAGTTTGTAATAGTAAATCCCCATACTGCTGCTCCTTTCAGAGTTGGTATGGGGATTATATCATATTTTGCGCAAAATGTAAATAGCTTTAGATGTGCAGCTGTTTTGATTTTATTTGCCAGATGCGTTTACCAGCATTACCTTGTACCGATCTACCACCGACGTGGGACCTTTTATCTGAATATCACCGTTGAACTGAAATACCCAGCTGAAGAAAGTTGGGCTGACAGATACCTTGGCTATTGCCTTAAAATGAGCGCAGTCCAAAGGCGCGGTCTCCACATCATCTCCAAAGTGGTCAATAATATAATTCATCATGTCGTTCTTACAGTGCAGTATGACGGTCTCTATATCACCGGCATACATATCGAATACACGGCGTGTAAACTCTGGTAGGCTGAAATCTGAGGGTTTCTCAACGGCGTCAGTCTCCAAAATATTGACCTCCTTCATACGGTCTACTCGGAATGTGCCTATCTTTTGGTGCTTCTCGCTGTATCCTACAGCATAGTAGTGATCTTCATTCCAGACCAAGAAATAGGGCGAAAAGTAATAGCGTTTACCGTCATTGTTGGGAACCTCTTTTCGGCATTGGTCGTAGTGAAAATAACGAAAGGAAATCTGCTTGCTGCGATTGATGGCTGAGTTGATGTTATCTACTAAATAGTATATCTGCTCATTCATTGGCTTTACTCGCTCAGAAATATACAGATTGCTTTTCAACTCTGCTGCCTGATGGGCGCTGCTCATCTGAGATAGTTTCTCGATTAGCTCAGTGCTTTTCTTCGTCGTGATGAACTTGGACGACTCTACAGCGTCGATCAGCAGTTTTAATTCCGGCAGTGTAAACAGATGGCTGCTCAAGGAATAGCGGTTTTCCCGGCTGCGTTCCTCCTCAATATCAATGCCAATGTCGCAGAGCTTCTGAATATCACCGGGAATCGTCTTACGGTCGCACGAGATGCCGCTTTCCTCCAAATATGTAAGGATATCCGCAGTTGTAGCGTAATGCTCTGCATCTGTGTTTTGCCATAAGAATTTCAAAACATATAAAAGCCTGCTTTTAATTTGATCCATGGACTTATCTCCCAAAGAATAAGTAGTTTAGAAAATCTTGTACCGAAAGTTGTTTTACAGTTAATCTCTTCATTGGTTTCAACTTTTGCTGTGAAGCAAACGCTATACAAGGTACACTCAGCGAGTAAACAGCGAGGCTTATCATACTGATTTGCCTCTCTCATTATTCAGGTGCGCTCGAAAGAAAAAGCATCCGTTATCTCGTTCCAGTTCCATATTCCCATTGTACTTCTCAAGGCATCTTCGCACATTCTCCAAACCATATCCGTGTCCTTTTTTTCGATTATCTGAACACAAAGTCTCGCGATATGGATTCTCGATTTGGCAAAACAGAATATCATTATGCATTCTAAGTTGTAACTTTACCACTCGTTGCTGGCCTGCCAGATTTTTACATGCAGAAATCGCATTATCCAGCGTATTTCCCAGCAGGATATAAAGATCAACAGTTTCAATCTTCAAACTTTGCGGTACCTGAATATCTAATTTCAAGGCGACTCCTGCATCTGTTGCCCGGCGAAGGTATTCACTCAAAAAGACATTCAGTACAGAATTTCCAACGTCAACAAGCGCATCGTATTTATACAATACATCCTTTGCTTGCAAGAGAATGGCATCTGATTCCGCAATCTTTCCTTCAGCGGTTAAGGCCTGCATAGCAAGTAAATATTTTCCAATATCATGGCGCAGTATTCGAATTTCTTCGTGTTCTGCATAGAGCTGCTGATAATAGCTTTCTTGCATTTTATAGTGATTCTCTTGGAGCGCAGCTTCCTGGCTGGCGCACGAAATAGTATTCAGCTTCTCGGCATAAAACACAATCAGAAAATTCATGTACAGTAACCCTATAGCAATAATGGAAAATCCTATCGGCAAGTCTTGTTCGGAAAGCCGTACGGAATGACACATCATTATTCCATATAGAAAGCAGGTTATCCATCCTGGCACAAGGAGCGTTAAAAACCGAGGCGTTACTACCTTATTTTTACGTGTAATCGTAATGAGGGAAAGCACCAGAGCCAACAATACGCAATGTGTAGCCACCAGGTAAGCGATTCGCGCACCGCCAGGCAGCAAGAGTGTCTCGTCCCGAATAGGGCCTAGTGACAAGATAATCAACATGGCACTGCTGGTCAAAATATATAAGGCATTAAATGCAACTGAAAAGAAAATAGCGATGAGGACTCGGCTTTGATATAACCCCAATGTGAGGCAAAACATAAAAACACAATTCACACCTACTCGCATCGTTGGTGAAGTCGTAAACAAGTTCAGTGCGCTGATGAAAACGGCATAGGCAACATAGCTGAAAACTACACCTATTCGCGGGACTTTCCTGGGTTGCAAAAATCCATCCAGCGTCAGCCAGACTATAAGTGTATCGGCTGTAGCACTGATAACCTCCGAAATGATATTCACAAAATCACCTTCCTAGAAAGCGGTAAAACCTACGCTGAAAATCCGAGAAGCGGTGTCTGCTGATAGGGAGTTTGCTTCCATCGGTCAAAATCAGCTCTGTACTTGATGCTGATTGAATAGCGTTTAGGTTAACCAAGTAGCTTTTGTGTGGCATTGCAAAATATTCAGCAGGCAGCTGCTCTACGAGTTCCCGAAGAGTCCCTCTGGTTTCATAGGTTCCTTTGCAGCAATGGAGCATAATTTGATGTCCATAAGACTCTGCAAACAGTAATTCCTCTTGACGCAATACATAAGTTGCATCCTTGATGGTAAAGGTCAAGTGCTTCCGCTCTATTTCGTGAATTGCGGCATGAATCGTTGTATGGAAATCTTCTTTTGAAATTGGCTTAGTTAAGTAGCGATATGCTATTCCATATCCTCGCGTTGCGTAGTCACTGCTCTTGGTTGCAAAGATGATCAAAGGCTTTGGATCCTTCATAGCCAGCTTTCTAGCAACTTCAAAACCATTCGGCGCACTCATCTCAATATCCATGAACACAATATCGAATGACTCGGTGGTATCGAGCAATGCAACTGCATGAAAAAATGTACTAACCTGAAGTTGCTTGTCATAAGCGCGGATTAAATTCAAAAGTTGTGCAAGATCCTCTGCCTCATCATCGCAAACAGCCATACGTATTTTTTCCATCTTGCAAAACTCCTTCAACAAAGGGCGTAAATTGGTATAAACTCTCATTTTTAATTATAGAGCATAGTCTCCTTGGTTTCAAGATACCATTCTGCCATTTATGTCGCTAAAAAATACCAGTTGCGCCATAGATATTGATTTTTCGGTCGGCTTCTATATAAAATTGAAGAAAAATATATATCTGCATTACATAGTAGTTATCACTGTTTCAACGAAGTAGAAATAAGCGGATTTATGGGATTTTTGGTTATCTCAATAGAAGCGCAAGGGAAGGAGGAAAATGCGGTGTACCATATAGGTTAAAACTGCCTATATGCGTTTCCCAATTGCAGCGCAGAGAAGAACAGGTGTCCCGCAATCAATACTGATTAAGGATGTGCAAAAATGAAGCAACGAACTCTGCACCGTTTCTTAGCGACGGTCCTAACGCTCCTCCTCGTTATAGAAATGCTGCCCGCCAATGTCTTCGCTATTGGTACGGAAGATACACTAAGTGACTCATCACCACTGTATGCTGATGTTGAGTCTTCACCCAGCGTGGTTCGTGAGGTCGAAGACTTACGGACCGAGGATGGTAAACAATTTCAAATGAGCGACGGCAGCTTCATGGCGGTATCTTACGGGATGCCAGTCCATTTCCAAAGCGAAGATGGTTCGTGGATGGACATTGACAACGCCCTACAGCTCACGGATGGCGATGCTGCCGACACAATGTACGAAGCAGCAAACGGAAGCGCACGTATATCCTTTGCACCTGATCTTACAAAGGATACGGTCTTTACAACGACTTACGCAGATCAGTCAATTTCCTTTTCTCTGCTCAACCAGGATAACTATTCAAGTGTAGCTGAAGATGAAAGCCAGCCTGGTTTAGAGAGCAGCAGTTCCGTTGAGGATACGGGCAATTCGCAAAACACTCCGTCCGAAGGAACCACTGAAAACGCTACCGAAGCAGAACCGGCAAGCCAAGAAATGGAGCCTGACGCTCCGGAATCCAGTGGCCCAAAAAAGGAACCGGAGACGGCTGAAGAAGCTGCTATCCTCCCTGTTGAACCCTCGACATACCACAGCGCCGTTGAGGCACAGTTGGTTCAAGGGAAGCAGACATCCACCTACACCGGTGAAACCGGTGACATGCAGAAGCTGGATGATACACTTATTCCCGAAAAGCTAACTTCTTCAGTCCTGTACGAAAACGTATTTCAGGGTGTCGATCTTCAATATAATGCAACTGGCTATAACATTAAGGAAAGCATCATTGTAAAGGAGCCGCTGGATAGCTATCGCTTTTCCTTTAAGATGAATCTGTCCGGGCTGACCCCGCAATTAGACGAAGACGGTTCTGTTGTTTTGCTGGATGCTGATGGGAGTGTTTCCTACTATATTCCTGCGCCCTATGTTTTCGACTCGGAATATACAACATCAAATGCTGCCTCCTATATTCTTTCGGATTCAGTGTCTGGCGGATTCATTTTAACAGTGACGGCAGATGCCAACTGGATGAATGCCTCCGAACGTGTTTATCCGATCACGATTGATCCCACTCTGATTAAAGTTGCCGGAAATGCCGAGGGAGAAATCAATGCGACTTATGTTGTAGAGGGAGATCCAAACGGTGTCCATGGACATTATCAGGACCTTTATTTTGGATATAGCAGCTATCTCAACCAGAAAGAACACCAGATTTATATGCACTTTAGCAAGCTCCCTGAGCTTCCAATGGGCGCTGTTGTGGTAGATGCCACATTGAATCTCTGGCAGTTTAATTACAGCCAGATTGCTTGCCCTGAAATGGACATTGGTGCATATGAGGTAACAGAGGATACTTCCGGGAACTACAGCAGCTATCATAACTGGATTTATTATATGACTTGGAATAACAAGCCTGCATATGACAAGTCCAATATGATTGATTATACCACTGCCGCCGCTGCTCGGGATGACCGTTATCTGACTTGGGAGTTGACGAAGCTCGTAAATAAGTGGTATGAATCTGGGACAAAGAACCGTACCATTGCACTGGTTGCAACTGATGCAGATTCCTATAACAACAGTTATTGCGCTGCTCCGGCTTTCAACGCTTACGGAGGAAGCCATCCTCCGATTCTTACGGTTTCCTACAGAAATAACACGGGAATTGAACCATATTATACCTATCAGACGATGGGTGTGGGGAATGCCGGCACGGCATACATTGCAGATTTTAGCAACCAGCTTACTGTCGCAAAGGAACTGTTTACGTTCGCCTCCACAACCAATCCTTTTTCTGTTCAACTGGTCTACAACTCAGCTTATTTCTCCAAACGGACAGATACGCAATACGATCTGGGAAGCGATCTGGGAATGGAGATGCACTTTGGCTCTGGATGGACCTATAATTTCATTCAGCATCTCAAAAAAGAAACCATTGACGGAACTGAGTACATTCGTTATTTAGACGGCGACGGAACAATTCACTACTTCTCGAAAGATTCAGAGAAAGACGCCGAAATCAAGAAAGAAACCGGGGCCAGCAAGTTAGTCACCTACTATTATGACGAAGATGGCCTTGGCCTGAAGATTAATGAATATGCTTCTGGCTATTTTTCCATGACGGATGACCAAGGAAATGAGTGGGTCTTTGTCAATGGGCCGCTATTGTGGGTAAAGGATCATGACGGCAATATGATCCGAATTTACTATACTAAAAACGGTACGGCAACCACAAGCAGTTATCCCACCGGAAGCAAGGACCGGATTGAAAAAATTACGCAGAAAAATGTAGGCGGCACTGAGGTCACGATTGCTACCTTCCGTTACAAAAGCCACACACCAAGCAATTCTGCTGTAGCGAATTATGTAGATACCATCACAGACTATGCCGGAAACACATATTCCTTTGATTATAAGCACGGGAAACTGATTTCCATCCGCTACAACGGTGGTGAGATTGTTCAGTATGGCATGCGTTCCAGCAATGGTTGGCTACAAAATGAGTTGACTCGCATGACAGATGTCGAGGCAGGATACTCGCTGAACTTTTCCTACTCCAATCACAGGGTATCTTCTGCTGAGGAGTCTTCCAGCAGCGGGACTGGTGTAAAAATCGAAATCAGTCGCACAAATGACCGCAATACCGTGTACCGTGACTCTGGCAAGGATCGTATTATCGGTAACTCTGATGATATCCTAACGTATTACGGCTTTGATTATGCCGGCCGGACTGTCAACGCATATACAACAAATGCGGCCGGAGATATCTTGGGGGCTTCGAACGTTGCCTATTCAGGGAATGGCAGTACAGAGCGAACCAACAATCGCACACTTCGGACTGCTTCGATTGGAATCGCTGCACAACAGGAACTGCGTAACTTCGGATTCGAATCTTCTGCTTCTGATGTTGCATGGACAATGCACAAAACCAGCAGTGATGCTACCGCCGACGTAAATGCAGTAGTAAACGGCGATAAGGCCAGAACGGGAGCGAAATCACTCAAGACGTGGGTTTCCACCGGAAAAACCGGGCTGGTTAGTGCCTCAAAGGCATCCAATCTCCTACAAGCCAATACAACTTATACACTTTCCGCCTATATCAATACCAGTCAAGCACAGTCGTTCTCTGGTAAGGGAATATATCTTCAGGTAAAAGACGCCTCCGGGAATACATGGAAGAGTTCCTACACGAATTACAAAACCTCAGCATTAGTAGATGATGGGTGGGTCCAGATTTCGTTGACTTTCAAGACGAAGGTCAAGGGAAACCACACGGTTGCCCTCTACAATGACAGTGTTGGCGGGGCTGTATTTGCAGATGACTTCCAATTGCAGCTTGTAAATGCTACCGTATCCCAAGATACAGAAGCCATTTCTAACGTTAACCTGTTAGAAAATGGCAGCTTGCAGCATTGGGGCTATGGCTGGACGATGAATGCAGGGGCAAGTTACGCTTCGGGCATCGGTGTACACTCAACGTCGTCGGCTGCATATTCTATAAAGGTAAATGGTAGCCCAAGGGCCAATAATTATGCCTCTCAGACGGTGACCGTCAATCAGCCAGGCACGCAAACTTATGTGTTATCCGGTTGGGCAAAAGCAAACTCTGTGCCGGACAATAAAATGGATGGCGATCCGAAGAAGGACAATGAAGCCGCCGCAAAGGATAAAAACAAACAGTTTGGCCTACGAGCCGTTCTGACCTACGCCAACAATGGAGGGACGGAATATTATTACGCGCCGTTCAATCCGGATTTGCCGGGCTGGCAGTTTACCTCTCTGACAATCGTTCCCAAGCAGTCCGGAAAGACGGTAGCTTCTATTCGGGTGGAGTGTGCATATGAAAAGAATGCCAATACCGCCTGGTTTGATGACCTCTCCCTAGTGAAAGAAGCCGCGCAGTCTATGCGCTATGATGAGAAGGGCAACCTAATCTCCGTCACAACCACCGGACTGAAGGCTGATGCGGATACCTACAAAAATGGCAACCTGATCAAAAGCGTTACAGGTGGAAACGGAACTTATACCTACACTTATGACAGCACTTACAAGCACCGGCTGACTGCTGTGTCCAATGGCATGGTTACACAGTCCATGGGGTATGATGCTTCCGGAAATGTGACTTCCACAACATTAAAGAGTGACACCGGAAGTTTTGCCAAAACGCTCAAGTCGTCCGCAGCCTATACTTCCAACAATAATCTGGTAGCATCTGTGACGGATACGGCAAACCAGAAAGAGTCCTATGTCTACGGAACCAAGCAGAGCGTTATGACCGGGCAGGCTACGGCTGTAAGCGATGCCAAGGGCAACACAACGACAACCACTTACGACTCCAAGGGCCGGGTAACGAAAAAAGACTTTGCAAATAAGGGAAGTCTCGTGTATACTTACACAGAGGGAATTCTCAGCGGGGTCACTCGCAAAAACGCTGCGGGTACAACACAGGAGTATCTTTTCAACCATGACAGCTTTGGAAACCTTACCGGCGTTTCAGTGGGAGGTATTCCTCTAACCAGTTACGAATATGGTGCAAAGAATGGCAGTCTGTTGACCCAGCGGTATGGAAACGGCGCTACTGTTTCGTTCACCTATGATAATTTAGGGCGTGTACAGACCTCCACTTATTCCGATGGCCGCATTCTTCACTACAGTTACACTGGAGATGGGCAGCTTTATTCTGTCACGGATAACAACGGAACGACAGATTCTGCCGATGATACTACCTATTCTTATACCTATGACACGCTTGGCCGGGCCATCCGTTGCCAAGTAACACAAAGTATCCAGGTCCTTCTCCAGATTCACTGGGAGTATGATTCCTACAACAGGATTTCTTCTCAGTCCTGGCAGGTGGGTGGCCAAAGCTATAAGGAACGCTATTCCTACAGCGAAAAGGATGGCAGTCTCACGGGAATAACCACTGACGGCGGCGGCAAGGCTCTGCAATTCACCTATGATCCATTGCAGCGTCTCTCCTCTGTCTCCAACGGTGTTTATACCCGCAGCTATAGTTACTGTGACATCAGCGGGACGCAAACGACCACACAGCTGGAGAAGCTGGCTTATACCGGCTTGACAGGTTCTCTAAGTGGGCTGTCTTATCAGTATGCCTATAATCCGCTTGGAAGTATTGCTTCGATTACGCCCAGTGTTGGCAATGCAGAGTCTTATGTTTACGACAATCTGGGGCAGCTGACGAGTGCAAAAATCGGTAGCACATCTTATGCCTATACCTACGACGGCTCAGGCAACCTGCTGACTGCGAGTAACGGGACCCAGACCAACACCTATACATACGGTAATAGTGGCTGGCAGGATCTGCTGACTGGATTCAATGGTGAAGCAATTGCCTATGAAGGCCAGAGCTTTTCCGATGGCTCGATCAGTGGTACTCCGGTCAGCGGCAACCCTATCAGCTACTACAACGGTGTTCGTTGGAATCTTGGTTGGAGCGAAGGAAGAAATCTGTCCACGGCAACAGCCTCTACCGAGGATGCGGATACCAGTTTGTCCTATTCCTATGATGCCAACGGCCTGCGAACAAAGAAAACAGTCGTCACCAAGACCTATGACACGGTCAGAAATCACGATTACGAGGTAAGTGTTATTGCTCCGACCTGCACGGAAGAGGGCTACACACTTCACGAATGTGAATGCGGTGACACCTATCGCACCGAAGTCATTGCAGCGCTGGGTCATAATTATGAGGAAAGCGGACTCGATACTTATACCTGCACACGCTGCGGTGATACCTATAGCGATCATACACACCGTTATACGGAAACTGTAGTTGATCCCACTTGCACAACGGACGGCTATACCCTCCACGAATGTCCTTGCGGCCATAGCTACCGGGATAATATCGTAAACAAACTGAAGCACGACTATAAACTAATCGGTGAGCGGGCAGGTATAGCCTACTTCAGATGCACTCTCTGCGGCCACACCTACAACTCTCCCATCATAGAAATCACAGACCCGAAGCCGCCTATTTCGGAGTATAGTTTGAGAGGCGGAGCTGCACCGGTGTCCAGCGGCTGCACAACGCAGCGTATTCTGAAGGAAACCGTCACCGAGACGCATAGCTACATCTATGCCGGCGGAAAACTGCTGCGGGAAACCATTGAGACGAATGGGACAAGCAAGACGCTGGATTTCCGCTATGACAACGCCGGAGCACCCTATGCGCTGATTTACAATGACGGCTCCAACACGTCCGTTTACTATTATGTCACGAACCTCCAGGGTGATGTGACATATCTGGTAGATGCAAATGGTGCGGAAGCTGCTGCCTACACTTACGATCCTTATGGTAAGGTCCTGAGTTCCAGCGGCACTATGGCGGCGGTCAATCCCTTGCAGTATCGCGGCTATTACCACGATTCCGAGACAGGATTCTACTATCTCCAGTCCCGGTATTACGACCCGGAGATCTGCCGTTTCATCAATGCGGACAGTTACGTCTCTACCGGACAAAGCTACCTTGGCTACAACAGCTTTGCCTACTGTGGAAATGATCCCGTAAACCGCACCGATGCTGATGGCGAGTTCTGGGATACGGTTTTTGATATCGTTTCTCTGGGCTTCAGTATTGCGGATGTCATCCAGAATCCGTCTGACCCCTGGGCCTGGGCCGGACTGGTCGGTGATGTGATCGACCTCATCCCATTTGTAACAGGCGTCGGAGAACTTACCAAAGCCGCAGGTGCTGTTGCGGATGCTGCAAATGTCATTGATGATGTCTATGATACGGCAAAGGCGGTAGACAATGTTGTTGACGCTGGCCAATCGGCGAAGAAAGGCTGGAAAGTCGGAGACGATATTTCCAATCTCACCAGCGCAGGAAAGACACCCTCGTGGGATACAGTAAGAAGCCGATATTGGAAGAATCAGGCTGCCAATCCGTCTGGAAGTTCGTTGTATAAACGTACTGAAGACAACATTATCCGCATGGAAAAAGGCCGTGCACCCCTTGATATCAATAACAAACCAATCAATTTGCACCATGTACAAGGGAAGGCAAACAATATGTATGATTTTATCGAAATGACGCAGTCGGCGCATCAGGCATTTCATAAGACATACGGGTATAAGAACTTCCCCAATATATTAAAAATGGGCATTATGTAGGAGGTACTATGCAGATCGTATTTGACTTTATCGCCGGAGATATCCCATTTGATGAATTTTGGGACGCCTACTGTGCGGACCCCAAAATCGGAGAGTGGCTGGACAGTATTGCTGATTTCAGCCATGAGCCACCGCCGGTTATTGCTAAGGATAGATTACTCTATGCTTTATACCGGACAATAGCTTTAGTATATGATGGACACGTACTGAGAATGCTGGTGGAAAGTCCCTATCCGCCCAAAGACTCGTACACAACGATCGTTCGCAGGCAATGTGGCATATATAATTTAATGCTTACAGCGATTTTGACGAAATACCCCGATGCTAAAAGGACAAAGCGCTACAAGGATGATGACGATTATTACTTCAAGGCACTTGGAAGGTCTATTGGTGGTGCAGAAGTAATGTCCTATGCGGCAGAGGTTTTGGACAAATTCCCCAGGACGATGAAAAAGGCCGACCGTGCGGCAGCCGGTAAAGAAGCCTTATGGAAAGCTTTTCACATCAAGGATAGGAAATTTCCTCGCTGGGCGCAGGAGGCCGATTGGCCTATGGGCAAGAACTCTCCCATGGAGTATCTTAGTCAGCGCCGGGACGGAGAACTGGTAGAGCTGCGCTTCCGGGATGTGGACACCGGTGAAGAACGTACCGTGGAGCAGTATTATTAAGGCACGTGTCTCCGCAGGGGATTTTCCCCTGCGGAGACAGAACGCGGGGAATGATTATGCCACTTTAATGCTGCTGCCTACACTTACGATCCCTATGGTAAGGTCCTCACTGCAACCGGCGAAATGGCTGCGGTCAATCCCTTGCAGTATCGCGGCTATTACCACGATTCCGAAACAGGGTTCTACTACCTCCAGTCCCGGTATTACGACCCGGAGATCTGCCGTTTCATCAATGCGGACAGTTACGTCTCTACCGGACAAAGCTACCTTGGCTACAACAGCTTTGCCTACTGTGGAAATGATCCCGTAAACCGCACCGATGCTGATGGCGAGTTCTGGGATACGGTTTTTGATATCGTTTCTCTGGGCTTCAGTATTGCGGATGTCGTTCAGAATCCGTCTGATCCCTGGGCCTGGGCCGGACTGGTCGGTGATGTGATCGACCTCATCCCATTTGTTACCGGCGTCGGAGAGATCACAAAGGCCGCAGGTGCTGTTGCAGATGCTGCAAATGTCATTGATGACGTCCACGACACAGCGAGAGCACTGGATAATGCTGACGATGTCTACGATGCCATGAAAGCCGCAGATGGCATTGGGGACTCTCTTGATGCTGCAAAGGATGCAAGCAAGCTTGATCTGGATAATTGTATTGCCAGCGGGCAATGCTTTGTTGCCGGCACATTGGTGTTGACGGAAAATGGCAATCAAGCTATCGAAGACATCCAAGTTGGCGATCTGGTCTGGGCATGGGATGAAGATACCGGGGATGTTTCGCTGAAAAAGGTTGTCGAAACCTATGTCAACGAGGCGGACCAACTGGTTCATATCTGGGCAAACGGCGAAGAAATCGTTGCAACGCCGGGACATCCGTTCTATTCTCCTGTCAAGGGCTGGACAGAGGCCTGTGAACTCCGGGCGGGTGACATTCTCGTCCTTGTCAACGGCGAATATGTCGTCGTTGAAAAAATCCAGCACGAGCTACTCGAAAGCCCGGTCAAGGTCTATAATTTCCAAGTTGAGGACTATCACACATACTACGTCGGTTCTGGTGTTTTGGTTCACAATACTTGCAAACGTGGAGTTGAACGTGGAGTTGGCGGAAAAGGATGGAAGGGAGATAAAACCTGGAAAGAAAATGTCAACACAGTTGCAGAAGGCGGAGACATATTGGAGCTGAATGGTGGTGTACCTACAGGAACTCAGGCTAGGGAACTTATTGATGAGGCAGGCGGCACAATTGGACGTTACCATCCGGCACATGCACCTGGTGGAATCAGCACGCATACCTACAACCATATTCACTATCGTACAGCATCAGGAAGGCGGAGTGCTATACATGTCTTGAGTGAGTATTAATATTTGGAGGGAAATTACTGATGGAGTATTTGACATCTGGCAGGCAGATTCTCAGCCATTTCTTCCCGCACATTAGTTCACAACGCGATATTCAGAATCTTTGGAATTGCTGCCCTAATCAAATGCTGTGGGAAGCAATCAGCGCTTATGATGCAAACTTGATAACACAGCGTGATATGATGCAGTTGTTGCAGAAAACACCTTTTGTGTACGCATTTCCTGAGCCGCTTCCGGCCCTATACCTGGGAGCAGAACCCGGCTATTCCATTTTATGTACAAAAGAAGGTCGTGAAAGCTCACTGTACCCAGTCGGCATTTTAGATGAAGATGGATATAACGCATTTTCTGTTGAACCACTATATTTGATTTGCGAGGATATCTCGTGGATGATCGTATTAACAACAGAAAACACGCCATCAGGAGATCAGCTTTGCGCCCTACTCACCAGATAAGTTGGCAAGAACTTATGGGCACACCATCTAAACTTTGTTGCATGACAGAATAGCAATTGAAGCTGAAGAAAGCGTATCGCTATGAATGCGAAAAGATCGTAAGGATTAATCATGAAAATGGAAATAGAACGCAATAACGCCTCCATCCTCGCCTACTATGGGGTTGAAGATCGATCTGCCGATTGCCAGACTTTTCTCTTTGGAACAGGAGAACCAGTTAAAGTTGAAGTTCTTCCGCAAATTGCACCAGTATATTGTCTGCTCTCTGTCAGTGTGTCTGCATTGTATATGCGGCTTCCCCTCGCTTCTGTTGTGAGGCGCTTATATGGCTGGCTTGATGCAACGTGTGTTTATGAATTTAACGCACACAGTAGGGAAAAACGAATCGGTCTGTTTTTGCTCCCGCAACATACAGCGCAGACAGCATTTCAGATGTTTCCGCAGTATGCTTATTCCCTTGCGTTCTTTGCAGCCACATCGGATGTTGATTCGCTGATTATGAAAATTTCCAATCACGATCTTTCTGAGTTTATGGGGGCACCGGAACTTTGTCAGATTGCAATTACATCAAATGCAACTTTAATTCATTGCATCAACGGGTGGGACGGCTATTCTATAAATTATATTTCGAAAAGCGGCACATGATGTGATGCGCGGAATCCTATGGACATGTCTCCGCAGGGGATTTTCCCCTGCGGAGACAGAACGAAAGGAACGGTTATGCTACTTTCAAAACTGTACCATGCACTCTCCGAGCATAGAGAATCTCACCCAAGACGGGGTGTGGATTTCTATGAGTCTCTCTATGCAGACTATTTGGGGAACGCCTTTTCAGACAATATACCACAGCGGAAATTCCTGGTATATGCTACACAGTTATATCACGAAAAGCGCTACCACAATACGCTGACTGTACTAAAACGGCTGTGGAAGCGATGTGAATCCGCCGCAGATCGACGCGCCGTATTATTCTTTGCCGCTTTGAGCTACTCCAGAATGGGCGATCGGCACACGGCCATTGCAGTCTATCAGGAACTGCTGAAAGTTGACCCTCATCATAGCGTGGCTTGGTCCAATCTTGGGGAGCAATTTCGGCAGGAGGGATTTTATAAGGATGCGATCAATAGCTTTGAAGAAGCCATCCGAAGCGACGGGAATAACGCAATAGCCTATTCCAATCTGGCAGCGGTTTATGTTCATCTCGGTTCATTCCAAAATGTAATTACCTATGCGACACGAGCATTGGAGTTGAATCCCCATTACTATCATGCAGCAACAGATTTGGCAATGGCCTATTATGCATTGGGTGACCGGGAACAATCCGAGCATTATTCCCAGCTTGCACTTTTGAATGGCGAAAGCGAGGAAAATCTGAAAGAGGCACTGCTTAGCGTGCGTGGAATCGACTTGGACGAAATCGACGCTTTGGAAGATCCAGAAGAAAACGTCGAGGAGTAAGTCAGAGAAATCTATTCTTCGTAGAACTTCTTTTATTTACAAGCAGCAAGCGGAAGTTACCATAACGGTAGCAACCGCTTGCTGTTTGTTTATTGAAATTGAAAATGGACGATATCCAAGCATAGATGACGTTCTGTTAATAATTTGGGACACCATACCCGAGGATTTCGTAGTGACCCACGCTGTACTGGTTTACCCGACAGCTATCACTGGAGTTTCCCTCAACGGTATAAACGATACCGTTTTCGACTTTTTGGACAATACCGGTGTGGTCGGATTGTCCGTCCTGTGGACCAGACGAACCCTTGTTATCCCAATCAAAGAAAATAATCATTCCGGGGACAGGCTCGGCTGCACCGTCGATCCACTGTCCTCGATCTTTGAACCACTGGACGCCGTTCACGCAGCCCGCATATTTCGGCACAACCCCGGTGTCGATATAGCCGCACTGATCGGCACACCAACTTACAAAACAAGCACACCATTCCACACGGCTTCCGAAGCCGTACCAAGACCAGTACGGTTCGCCGCCTACATTTCCGACCTGCGAAAGCGCCACGGTGACGATCTGATCATCGCTGTATCGGATGCCGTAAAGCACCGCTGCCCAAATAGAGTTGTTCTCATCCTTGAGCAGCTCGGCAAGATACTCCCGCTGTTCTGCGTCAAAGCCGTATAGGTCAGCCATTTCGTCCACCGTCAAATGAGAAACGGTAATATAAAGCGTTGTTTTAGTGACTGTCGTTTCCGTCTGAACGATGTTGCCGTTTCCGTCGTCCGTTTCGGTAATTTCCGTTTCCGAGTGGCTTTCACTGCGGGAGGATATGGAGTTCATCTTCCAAAAGATGTCCGAGAGAAGCTGCTTCTTGCTCTCGTCCATCGTGGCAACCTCCTGCGGGTTGTCCTTGTCGGTATTCGTCTTGACTGCATAGACCGCAAGCACATCCTTCCAAACGGCTCGACCGCCGCTGATTTCCATATTGTCATAGGCTACCGAGTTTTTCTCCGCTTCCATCTTGGCATCGTAATCAGCGTTGATTTCCTGCACGGCAGTCTGCATCGACATTCCTGTGCCGGAATCCTCACCGGAAAAGAATATCCCAAACACAGAGCAGCAAATCAAAGCAATAAGACAAATCACAACAATGACCGCAACGGCAACCCAGCCGCCTGCGGCGATTGCAGCAACCAGTGCTTTGGTCGCTGCTATGATCGCCTTGACTGCCGCAATCGTTGCTTTGACGGCGGCTTTCACACCGACAACTGTCGCCTTGGCAGTGGCTTTGGCGGCTTGTGTAGCTTTCTGCGATGCTTTCACCGTAGCCTGTGCGGTTTTTTGCGCCGCCTTTGCCGTCTGCTGTGTCGTCTTGATTGCCGTTTTTGTGGTCTTAACCGACTTCTGTGCGGCTTTGGCTGTACCTTTTTCGGCGGTCTTGATGGTCTTTTTACCGGCAGAACTGGCAGACTGTTTGATTGTCTTTTCCGTTTGCTCAACCGTCTTGATAGTCTTATTCCCGGATGTGCGGACAGCCTGCCTTTTCATCGACTCAGCCGCCCGCTTTTCCCGGAATCTTTGAACACCGTCCTTGGCTTTGTACACATTTCGCTTGGTTTCTTCCAACCCTCTGCGCCCCTGCTTATCAAACTGGTGCGCCGCTTCGTGCGTGATACGGTTAACGCCGCCTTCCACTCGGTCGGAGGCGTACTCCTCGGCATTATGCTCATCGGGGTGTGTCGTGTGTTCTGCCTTTTCCTTTGTCTGCACATAGGCGGAGCGCATACGATCTGCGGCGATTGCCGCCTTGTCGATCTTCTTGATCGTACCTTTTACGACATCTCTTGTTTTTATATCAGCCATTGAACCCTCCTTTCCGGGGCGTACCAAAACGCCCCTAAATTAAAATTGAGGGGTAAAGGTATAAACACCTTACCCCTCAAAGTGCGGGAGCTGAAAAGCCTT
>OLVY01000569.1_pt1 | contig 27025 bp, 32 predicted proteins | sample 1674261 | NCBI WGS metagenome assembly OLVY01 (sample SAMEA103958155, study PRJEB25191) | human gut metagenome | biome: human-associated habitat [ENVO:00009003]; feature: intestine environment [ENVO:2100002]; material: feces | place: Germany | collected 2013/2015
ACCTGCCCAAGGATAAGCGAATCGAAATCGGTTTGACTTATATCTATGGTATTGGCAGAAAGAGTGCTCAGGAGATCCTGGCACAGACAGGCGTGAACCCCGACACCCGCGTGAAGGATCTGACCGATGCTGACGAGGCCAAGCTTCGTGAAGCCATCGACCACAGCTACATCGTGGAAGGCGACCTTCGCCGTCAGACCGCACTCGATATCAAGCGTCTGAGCGAGATCGGCTGCTATCGCGGCACCCGTCATCGCCGCGGCCTGCCCGTTCGCGGTCAGCGCAGCAAGACCAACGCTCGTACCCGCAAGGGCCCCAAGAAGACCATTGCGAACAAGAAGAAGTAAGGAGGGAGAATAGAATATGGCAGCAAACAATGCTAAAACCGGTAAGAAGGTTATCCGCCGTCGCCGCGAAAAGAAGAACGTCGAACGTGGTCAGGTTCATATTCGTTCCTCCTTCAACAACACCATGGTCACGGTGACCGATACGCAGGGCAACGCCCTTTCCTGGGCTTCCTCCGGCGGCCTCGGCTTCCGCGGCAGCAAGAAGTCCACTCCGTTCGCCGCTCAGAGCGCCGCTGAAACGGCTGCTACCGCTGCGATGGAGCATGGTCTCAAGACGGTCGAGGTCTTTGTTAAGGGCCCCGGCCAGGGTCGTGAAGCTGCGATCCGCGCCCTGCAGGCTGTCGGCCTGGAGGTCACGATGATCAAGGACGTCACGCCCATCCCGCACAACGGCTGCCGTCCCCCGAAGCGCCGTCGCGTCTAATCGAAAGAGGAGGTAAAAAGCACTATGGCAAAGAATATGCAGCCGATCGCCAAGCGCTGCAAGGCTTTGGGCATTTCTCCTGCTGTGATGGGCTATGCGAAGAAGACCACTAATCGCAACCCCGGCAGCCAGATGAGAAAGAAGAAGAGCGAATACAGCCTTCAGCTTGCTGAAAAGCAGAAGGTCAAGTTCATCTATGGTATCCTCGAAAAGCAGTTCCGCGGCTACTATGAGTCTGCCGCTGCCGCCCCCGGCAAGACCGGTGACAATCTGCTCATCACGGTCGAGCGCCGTCTGGATAACGTTGTTTACCGCATGGGCTTTGCGATGACCCGCCGTCAGGCCCGTCAGCTCGTCAGCCATGCTCACTTCACCGTCAACGGCAAGAAGGTCAACATTCCTTCCTACCTCGTCAAGGCCGGCGATGTGATCGAGGTCGCGGAGAGCAGCCGCTCTTCCGAGGTCTTCAAGCGCCTGATGGGTCAGGACGCTCCCGTGTTCCTGGTCCCCACCTGGATGGAGCGCGATAAGAACAGCCTCAAGGGCACCGTGGTTCGCCTTCCCGCCCGCGAAGAAATTGATGTTCCCGTTGAGGAGCACCTCATCGTTGAGTTGTACTCCAAGTAATCGGCGGCGAGCCCTCAACAGACACACGCAGAATTTTGGTGTGGACTTTGAGACCACAGAATGGAAATGGAGGGTAACTGCATGATTGAAATTGAAAAGCCCAAGATCGAGTGCGTGGAAGACCCCGCGAACGGCACCTACGGCAAGTTCACCGTAGAGCCTCTTGAGCGCGGCTACGGTATCACGCTCGGCAATGCGCTGCGCCGCATTATGCTCTCGTCCCTGCCCGGCACCGCGGCGACCTCTATCAAGATCGCCGGCGTGCAGCACGAGTTCTCCACCATCCCCGGTGTCAAGGAGGATGTGACCGAGATCGTGCTGAACGTCAAGAGCCTCATTACCCGTCTGCACAATACCGACGGCATCAAGACCGTCTATATTGAGGCTGTGGGCCCGTGCGAGGTCAAGGCCGGCGACATCAAGGGCGACAGCGAGGTCGAGGTCCTCAACCCCGACCTGCACATCGCAACGCTGGACGCCGGTGCGACGCTCAACATGGAGCTGACGCTTTCTCACGGCCGCGGCTATGTGTCCGCCGACCGCAACAAGACAGCGCAGACGGCTATCGGCGTTATTCCCGTTGACTCGATCTACACGCCCGTGTACAAGGTCAACTACACCGTGGAAAACACCCGCGTGGGCAACATGACCGACTTCGACAAGCTGACGCTTGAGGTCTGGACCGATGGCACCATCAGTCCGCGTGACGCCGTCTCTCTCGGCGCTAAGATCCTCTGCGATCACTTCTCGCTCTTCACCGACCTTTCCGACGCGATGGGCAGCAAGTCCACCGTCGTGGAGAAGGCCGAGGCGCAGCGCGATAAGGTGCTCGAGCTGACGATCGAGGAGCTCGATCTCAGCGTGCGCAGCTTCAACTGCCTCAAGCGTGCCAATATCAACACGGTCGAGGATCTGATTTCCAAGACCGAGGACGATATGATGAAGGTGAGAAACCTCGGCCGCAAGAGTCTCGAAGAGGTCATCAACAAGCTGGCCATGATGGGCCTGTCCCTGGCCAGCGAAGACAACAACTAATGACCGGCACCCTACGCCCACGCGTAGAACGACGGCCGACAACTTATCCTTACAAGGAGGAAAACCACTATGCCCGGAACTCGTAAGCTCGGTAAGACTACCGATCAGCGTATGGCGATGCTCCGTCAGCAGGTCACCGATTTCCTGGATAACGGCAAGATGGAGACTACGGTCACCCGCGCCAAGGAAATCAAGCCCGTGGCTGAGAAGATGATCACCCTCGGCAAGAAGGGCGATCTGGCAGCTTACCGCCAGGCGATGAGCTTCATCACCCGCGAGGATGTCTGCAAGAAGCTGTTCAAGGAGATCGCTCCCGGCTATGCTGAGCGCAACGGCGGCTACACCCGCATCGTTCGCACCGGCGTCCGCCGCGGCGACGCTGCCGAGACCGCGATGATCGAGTTGGTCTAAGAATAGGCTAACGTGCGGTCGAGGCGCTGCCAACGCTCGCCCGCAGGCGGGTGTGCAGCCGTGCAACCGCCGAAGGCGGCTCTTGGCACGGCGCTGACCGCGATGATCGAGTTGGTCTAAACCAACCCCGCAGTCGAAAGCTGAATTATAAGTAAAAAGCCCTTTTGTATGGCAGATCGCGAAGCCATACAAAAGGGCTTTTTATCGTTTCTGAAAAGGAAAATTGACTAGCGAGGCAGAATGCTGTCAAAACGCACAGAGCAGAGTGACTTGCCGATTGTATCAATTCCCGCTGTTTGCAGCAGGATTCCCAAATGCAAAAAAAGAAGAGCGGAATTAGTTGTTCCCCCCTGACAGGGGTAACAACTAATTCCGGGGATACCCCGACAGGTTATCGTGTTTACGATGCCTGTCGGGGTTCTTCTGTTTTCCGGGGTTGCAGGCTTTCCATATCTTGCTGTTGGCTGTCCACGAAGCCGATGCCGTTGTAGTAGATCTCCACGGTCTGAGGCGCGTGTTTAGACCACTTCACCTCTTTTTCGTGTACCACGATCTTCTCAATAAACAGCCGCAGCAGTTCCGGTGTCAGTTCCGTAATGTCCGTATAACGCTTTGCCTTATTGAGGAAGTCCTCCGTCCCGCTCACCGTTTCCCGCAGGCGTTGGATGTCCGCTTCTTTCTGCGGGATACCTGCGGCGATTTGATTCTGCTCCTCCGTGTAACTGCTTGAGAGCATTTGGAACTGCTCTGTAGTAATGCGGCTAAGCACACTGTCCTCATACAGCTTCTTGAAGATGGCATCCAGTTCGGCTTTCCGCTTCCGCATGGCGGCCAGTTCTTTCTCCTGCCTGCGAATTTCACGCTGGATCTCGGCGGACTGCCTGCTGCCAATATAGGCGGCAAATTCTTCTGGACGTTCCCGTGCCATGGCCGTTACCCTCCGCAGATCCTCCAACACCACCTCATCCAGAACGCACTCCCTAATATAGTGGCCTGTGCAGGATTCTCCATCCTTCTTGTAGGTGCGACATGTGAAATGGTTGTAGCTGGCAGACATGGTACGTGCCCGGTGCAGCACCATATTGGAGCCGCAGTCGGCGCAGAACACAAGACCGGAATACTTATTCTGTTCTTCCATCTTCGTAGGGCGGCGTCTGTTCTTCCTCACCCGCTGCACGATGTCCCAGACCTCCTGGGTAATGAGAGCGGGATGGGTGTCCTTAAACACCAGACATTCTTCTCTGGAATGTTCCACCCGTCGCTTATCCTTATAGGACTTGGTGCTGTATTTCATGTTGACGGTATTGCCCAGATAAATCTCGTTTTCCAGAAGATTAGCAATGGCACTGTCAGACCAGTTATATGGATGTGCGGTGTCCAGACAGGTATGATTCATGCCATACCTGGTATAGGCGTACATGGTGGGTGTCAGCACCTGTTCTTTTTTCAGGATTCTGGCGATCTGGCTAGGGCCGTTGCCACTGGCGCACATGGCGAAGATCCTGCGGACGATGGCCGCCGCTTCTTCATCTACCGCCAACTTCTTTGTATTCTGGTCCTTGATGTAACCGTAGGGCGCTCTGGTTCCCAGCCGTTCTCCGCGTTCCGCCTTGGCTTTCAGCACCGCCCGGATTTTCCGGCTGGTGTCCCGAATAAACCACTCGTTGAACAAATTTTTGAACGGCATGAGATCATTGCTCTCTGCGTTTTCCGTGTCCACATTGTCGTTGATCGCAATGTACCGGACGCCGAACATCGGAAAGCGTTCCTCAATGTAGAGACCGGTGTGAAGCTGGTTTCTGCCAAGGCGGCTGAGGTCCTTGGTTACGATGATCCCAATCTCCCCGTTTTCCATATCCGCGATCATCTGCTGAAATGCAGGTCTTTGGAAGTTACCGCCTGAAAAACCGTCGTCCACATAGAAGCACGGGCTTGGGAAATGATGGTCTTCTGCGAACCTTTGCAGGATACTTTTTTGATTCTGGATGCTGTTGGAGTCACCATCTAAGCCGTCATCCTGACTGAGCCGGCAGTAGAGGGCGGTTTTCTTCTGGTTTGACATTTGTCTTTCCTCCTTCAAGTCAAACCGCTCAGAGCATTGTGAGCACACAATACTCCAAGCGGCGCGAGAAGTCTAGCCCTTATGCCGACTTTTTTCGCTGAAGTTCCAACTCGGCCAAAACCCTGAGTTTTTCTTCCGCTGTCTGACTCGCGTTTTTCGGAAAAACGGAGACGACGCGGATGGCTCGTCCGTGCGAAATCTGAATGCGCTCAACACGGACGGAATCAGGGCAGGCCGCCGGTTTTGTAGTTTGGTTCATGACGACCTCCCTGATTTGATTTTCAAAAAATGTACTTGCAAAAAGCAGCCAGGAGAGTTAACATCCGACAAACCGTTTGAGGAGGATTGTTCATGTTAACTGCCTGTTTTTCCATGCTGCTTTTGCTGATTCGTATTGCGATAAAACTGAGATTGTCCATTCCGCTGGTGTACCTGGTGCTGATGCTCACAGCGTTTCGACCGTGGTATCGTGTGCACACGGCACTGGCGGATGGAATATTTCTGGTGATGCTGGGCTGCGTGATGCTGTCATGGATTATCTCCCTCATTCGATTTGCAAGGCGAGGGCTGGTTTGATGCCAGCCCTCGTTTTTTGCGCCGCATGGTGGGCAGACGCGGCGTTTGTGTGGCACAGACCTGCACGGATGCGCAGTCGGCCCGCAAAGCCGCACACGTTGGCACGACGCGCCTTACTGCTGCCGTGTGTCAGACACACGCTGTGGCTGCTGTTCAACACGGTCGACGTCCCGCTGCATGATGACTGCCGTCTCCGAGATCTCCTTGCATTGCTTGAGCTTCCAGCGCTCCTGCCGGATCTGCTGATTGACCTGCGCAAGCTGTTCATAGAGATCCGCTTTTTCTGCCAGCAAGGCTTCGCGTGGAATGCCGCACGTATCCAGAACCTCTTTTGCATCGTCATATTCTGCTTTCTTTGGCTCAAATCCTCCGAAGGCAGCTTCTGCCGCCAGAGCATCATAGAGCGTCTTTCGCTTTTTCTTACGCACGTTCAGAACCGTTCGCTGTTTGGACAGTTTTGCAATCTGCTGCTCTGCATTCTGTATACAGGCAGTCAAATCGTCCGGCGTACAAATATTCTGTTCCTGTAAAAACTTCAGACGTGCTTTGTAAATATCAGCCTTCATGATCTCTTTTCGTAAGTGCGGCGTCATGCGCGGCGGATACTGCCGCTTTTCGATGCGGCCGAGCAGATAGCAGTAGTGATAGTAAAGAGCAAGAAATCCTTTGTACTTTGGATGTGGGCGGTATGGCTGGGGCTTTGGGCGCGGGAGGAACGCCGGTCTGATACCGGCTTCAATCTCTACGAGATTGCCCGCGATGGTGCGCTCGATGTTTTCTTCCGAAAATGCTGCGTTTTTGCGTTCCGGATACATATACCGTTCCTGTCCGCGTAGCCGGAAACCGAGCCGGTTGCCGTGGTGAATCTCGTAGCCCTTATGCTCCATGAGCAGGAAAAAGTGACCGAGATCGTTGGCATCCGTAATTGCGTCACGCAGGTCCGCTTCCAGCATGGAACGGAACGTCGGCTGACCTTTGGACTGACGGAGCCATTCAATGTAGCTGACTGTTTTTGTACGCTCTCCTTGAAGAATTACGGATAGACCATTTTCTGCGCAGAGCCGGTCTGAGATCCCGCGGATTTGTTGGTAATAGTTTTGAAGCGTGCTGTGGTATTTGATGCCGGTATCCGCATTGACCGAATTGAAAACGATATGCGAATGGATGTGCCCTTTATCGACGTGCGTTCCGATTACGGCTTCATATCCTCGCAGATGCTCTGCTGCAAAGCGTTTCGCAATTTCATGCGCCAGTTCCGGCGTGATCTCATCCGGCTTAAATGACTGGATAATATGATAGCATTGGCGTCCATCCGTTTTATGAAACCGCCGTTTTGTATTCATCATCTGCTGATACGCAAAACCGGGATCGCAGTTAAAATGATCGACAAGGACGCACTGATCGGTCTTATCCGGGTTTGTAATATATTGAATTGCCTGCGCAAGTCCGCCGTTGCGGTACAGGATTTTTGTGATTGCCATTTCTATTTTGAAAACCCATACATGAGTTCATAGACACGATCCAGCATCCGCAGGGCGCGAGTGACCTCGTCACGGCTGGCAAACCCGGCGTTCGCTTTTCGGGCAAGCTGGTTGATGTTGTTGCCGATCTGGTGGATTTCCGTGCGCAGCCTGCGAAGTTCTTCCGAGGGCGCGGCTTGGATGCTTTCTCCGAGGATCAGCTTGCGCAGGTAAGCAGACAGCGGCAGGCCGCTGGCTTGCAGCCCCTTTTCCAGCGCGGCGCGTTCGTCCTCATCCAGCCGGATATGCAGATTGTACTGATTCTTCCGCACGGCGCTCCTTTCTCCGCCCGCAGGCGGCATGTTGGGGTCAGGGTTCGCCCTGCAAGTGCCGCTTTGATATCAAACGGCGATGCTTGCGCTCTTGCCGCGAGGCGGCGAGAGCCTGACGCCCCGCCAAAAGGCGGGGTAAGAGAGGAGAGAAATTTCAATTTTCTTTTCCTTATAGATGCCTTCGCGCTGCTTCGGCAATTCAAATCGGTCTATGAATGGCGTAGTCGCTACATTAGTCGCTATGAAATTCAAAACTACTAATTTTTGCCGTTCGTAGTCGCTACATTAGTCGCTATGCAGCGTCCAGTTCCGATTCCAGCCGCTTTCTGGCAAGGTCCGCGTACACGTCGGTGACCTCGATGCCGGTCGCGTCATAGCCTTCCTTGACCGCAGCCAGAACCGTCGTGCCGGAGCCTGCAAAGGGGTCCAAGATATGACCGCCCGGTTCCGTGATCTTGACGAGATCCTGCATGAGCTGCAAGGGCTTCTCGGTCAGATGGATTCGGTTCTGCGGGTTGCCGTATTTGAATACACCCGGCAAACACGGCACGGGGCGGCTGACCGGCATATCGCCGTTTGAACCCCAGACGATGTATTCTGCCTGTTGCCGGAAGCGGCCTTTCTGCGGACGGGAGTTTCCCTTGTCCCACACAGCGATCCCGCGCCAGATCCAGCCTGCCCATTGGAGCGCGTCGCTGGCGCAGGGAAGCTGCCGCCAGTCAATGAACATACAGACCGGCGCGCCGGGCTTGGCTGCACGTCTTGCAAGATACAGCCACTCTGCCGCCCAGCGGGTCCACGACCGCTGATCCTTGGCGTCGCCGTCAAAATCGGGCGGCGCGTTGCCGCCCATGCTGGAATATTTCTTTGCGGTGGCTTTGGATTTCTCCGCCTGCGTGCGGCCACCGGACGCATACGGCGGATCTGTGATGACAGCGTCAAATGTGCCGGGGGGAAAGCTCTCCAGCACGGTAAGGCTGTCTCCGTGGATGATCTCCCATCTGGGCTTATCGCGCATGGGCATCCGCTCCCTTCATTTTTTGAGTATGTTGTCGATTCTGCACCCGTTCGTGCGTCAGTTCAAAAACGCTGAGATATTCCGCAGTCGTATTTGCCAGCAGCGTGTAATCACGCTTGCCGGGGCAGCAAGCATACCACTGCGGCGTTATCCCGTCGACCCAGATGTGCGGTTCCGTATTGCGAAGATTCGGATTCGTGCTGCGGCAGCTTCTGCTGATGATGTCCCCAATTTTCATCCGAACACTGTCGATTTCACCTTTTGCAGGATTCAGGATGGAAACTGTCAGGTATGGATACTGATTTGCAATGATGTCTTTTGTGAACCGCGCTTTGACTCGCAGATCGCCAAGGCTGCCGTAGCAGCATTCGCCAACGAATTGCGGATCATGGATCACGCGCCCATCTCCATAGATCTTTCTCAGTTCTTCCAGAAAGAAATTTGTCATGATACCTCCGAAAGAAATAGGAGCGCCAGATCTCTCTGACGCTCCCGTAATTATGCTTTAGATATTATATTGTCGTTCTGTCGTGTTTCAATGCAGATCTTCTGCTTTGCGGAGCCCTTTTGTCGGCGCAGACAGAATACCATGTCCGGCGTGCGCTCAAAAAAGCCGCTCCCGCCCTTCCAACTCATGCCGCAGGAACAATGCTGCAAGCCAATAAACTGCTGCTTCATTTTATGCCCGCAGCGAGGACATTTCTTGTTGTTCTTTCCTGTTTTGAGGTTTACATAATTTTGTTTGCTACTGATGAGATGATACCTTGATACTTCTGAATCTCCGCTTCAGAGAAGCCGGAAACATCTTCCCAGCGGTATTCTGGCAGAAAGCACGTCGCATAGTGAAAGCAATCCTTTTCGTCCGGCTTTTCCACATAGACCTTTACGCTGCCATCGTCCAGAAGCTGAGAATGCACGATCTCGGTTTGGTCATCCAACGTTAAAAAAGGATACATCATTGTCCGACACCTCCTGTAAAAATAATTTCCCTATTGGTATTTTACCAGCATTTCTGGATTTATGCAACTGCACAGTTCACGCCTATTTTTATATCGCCGCCCCAATAATATGTTAGGCCGCTGCTTGCAAATCCTGTTCTCGGAACATTGCATCAATATCCGCAAACGTCTGGCTGCGGTTGAATTTCTCTGTGACCTTGCCGGGGACGATTTGCAGACGCATCATTTTTTGCCACAGATCCGGATGATGGTCGTACAAATGTCGCAGCTCGGACAGCTTGGCATTCGGGCAAAACCAGCAGCCGCCGCGGTCGGTAAACTCGTACACAGGGGAAAGCAGTCCTGCTTGTTTGCAGAGCTGCTTCGCGTCATCCTCGGTGTATCCGTATTTCTCCAGCAGCGACACCTGATTGCCGCCTAGCCGTGCCAGACGCTGCGGTTCATCCTTTGCAATGCCAATGTACTGCACGGTATCTGACGGCAGTGTTTTCTGATACTGCCGGATCGGGTGCATTTTGCAGTCGCGCTGGACATAGCATTTCCCGCACATAGGAAAAGAGCGGATCATACCTTTCTTCGACCCGCGTGTGACCTTCCCCATAAAAACAGAGGTATAGGTTTTCTCGCTTCGAAGCACACGGACAGGTACGCCCAGTTTTTCAAGGGCGGGAATCGCTGCCTGATAGATAAACGCCTGATGTTCCGGCACTTCGCCAGAGGTAGCGTCGTCAAACATGACCTCACAATATACCACTTCGTCCAGTGGCTCGCTATGCTCCAAGGCCAGCAGGATCGTCGCAATGCTGTCTTTCCCAAAGGAACAGGAAACGACATGCTTTGGACTCATGTGTGCTCGTCCTCCAGCTCTGCACAGGACATGCGCAGCTTCTCTGCCTTGTCCGTCTGCTCCCAAGCCGCCTGCGGATGCATGAAATGGCAGTTGTTGCAGACTTCTGCGAAGAACGGCTTGTCCAGATCCAGCGCGCGGATCATGCCTGCCGGGGTGAAGTCAAAGACGCTACGAACGGCTTCAGTCAGAAATGCGTCGTCATAGTATCCGCTCTCCTGTGTGTCGATCTCGACGGCAACCGGTTCGGTTTGCCCAATGGCATAGGCGAGGCTGACCGTACACACATCGGCAAGACCGGCTGCGACAATGTTCTTTGCCACATATCGCGCCATATATGCGCCGCTGCGGTCAACTTTCGTGCCGTCCTTGCCGGAAAGCGCACCGCCGCCGTGGGGCACAAGCCCGCCGTAGGTGTCGACCATCAGCTTGCGGCCGGTGAGGCCGGTATCGGCTTCAAAGCCGCCCAGCACAAACCTGCCGGACGGATTGATGAGAATCTTCGTCTGCTCGTCGATGCGCACATCATGGCAGGCGCGGGCAATGACCAGCCTGCGGAGTTCCTCACGAAGCTCGTCAGGGTCTTTGTCTGCATCATGCTGGCAGGAGATCACGATGGTGTCCACGCGCTCCGGCACACCGAACGCATACTGCACGGACACCTGCGCTTTTCCGTCCGGCCCGATGCCGGAGATCAGTTTTTCCTCCCGGCAGGTGGTGAGCAGGCTCGTGATGCGGTTCGCCAGCACAACCGGCGCGGGCAGCAGTTCCACCGTTTCCCAGCAGGCGTAGCCGTACATGATGCCCTGATCGCCTGCGCCGAGCGTTTCGCCGTCGACCGTCTCTGCAATGTCAGGACTCTGCGTATGCAGCCGCACCTCTACATGATAATTACAGTCATATCCAGCTCTTTGAACCGCTTGCCGTACAATGGTCTCCACGTCAGGACTTGCCGTCGTGCGGAGTTCCCCGGCAACAAGAATTTTGCCCGCCGTTGCCAGCACTTCGCAGGCGACGCGGGCATTCGGATCTTCTTTGAGGCAGGCGTCCAGAATGCTGTCCGCAATCGCGTCGCAGAGCTTGTCCGGATGGCCTGCCGTGACGGACTCTGCCGTCAGAATGTAGTTATCTTTCATGCGTCGATTTTCCTTTCTTCGGCTGATTGATCACCTTTCCATGCTGCATGACGAACAGCTTTTCGCGGGAGTACAGGCGCGTATAGGTCTGTATCTGCTTGTCTGTCAGAGAGCAGAAACTCTCACCGTTGCCTTGTGCAAGGAAAAACGTGCCGTGGATAATGTCATACGGTATGCCATTGCGATTCCGCAGGAAGCGGTTTTCCGGCAGGCCGAGGAGTTTGGCTTCTTCGTTGCACAGCAGCAGGACATTCGGATCATCAAACGGTTCGACGGCCTGAATGAAACCACCCACAATAGCCTGCATGCTCGCCAAGCTGCCGTCGATCTCCTTAACATACGGATCTTTGGTCGGTTCCACGACCAGAATGCACATGGGATCATCGCTCATAGTTATCCTTCTCCTTTCCGCGGCGGTTGTGATTGTAGTCGCCAATGTCTGTGATCGTCACATATTCCCCAATCAGGCACAGGGCTTCGCCGTAGCTGTGGCACTCGCCGCTGAAAATGCGGTGGGTGAGTTCCTTTGCCTGATCCCGCAGCCCGGCTTCGCGCAGCGTCCTCGCCGCAATGCCGACAAGGTTAAAAATATTGCCGTCCTGCCCAATGAGCGGGCAGGACGGCTTTTCAACGCCCAATTCAGATTTCTCTAAAAAACCACCCAGACGGTTCGGCACATAATCACTGAGCCATGTCCCGCCAATCGTTCCGTATGTGGTAAGTCTCCACATGGCGAGTTTACCAACATCAAGATCAACACCTTCAAAGTCAAACAGCATGTTGGTGTGACCGTCGTACTCAAACAGAGATGCCCGTTCAAACCGGCTGCCATTGCGCAGGATTCCGGCATCCGTGAGCATTTCGTTGATCCCTTCCAACCATTCCTGCGGATCGCCGCCGCAGCCTTGCAGGATCAGCCCTTCCCGGTCGCTCATTTTGCGAAGATCACCGGCCTGAATTCTCCGGATGGCGTTATCGCTCATGGCTGGCCTCCTTCCGCTGCGGCGGCTTGGTCTGCACTTTCTTTGGATACGGTTCAATGCCGCACTCCTTGAGGCAGTTCTTGAACGCATATTTGAGGCAGCCAACCGGCAGACCGTTCTGCTCATAGCCCGCCTTGATACCGAGATAGTAGTCTCTTGGCGGCAGGGACGGTTTCAGATGCAGCTCTGGGTTCATAATATAAGCCATGACCGGGACGCGCCGCCCGTCAAACGTCCGCACCTCCAGCGTCTGCTTGATATACAAACGCGGATAGCCTTCGTAGCGGTCGAGCGATGCTTCGCATTTATCAGTCAGCTCCCACAAAAGGCCGTAGACGCAAGCGCCTTCCTTGGGTTCGACCGTCGCAACGCCGCTGCCGCGAAAGCGAAGATCATAATTGTCCAGCACAGCCTGTCCGTAGACGGTCGCGTCCGGGCAGCGGTAGCGCATCTGATCCAGATTGATATTGCTGCCGTAAGCAAAATACAGTGGTTTTTCCATCATCATTCTTCCAGCAGTTCCAACGCGCCGATCTCACTCAATACGCGAATGAGCGCGGCAGCACGTTCTCCCGTGCTGCCCGCTGGCAGCCCACACGGGATTTCCGTCATGCGGCGGATCGTGTTTTGCATATAGCGGATGTATCCTTCCGTGCCGTCGAACGTGCCTGCATCAAAATGTAAGGCACGGAGCTGGGCTAAAATTTCGATGGGCGTACCCTCGTATGTAGATTCTTCAATACAAATTCTCATTCGGTCACCTCTCCTGTTCCTGCTGAGATGTTCGGTTTTTGTGGCTGCTTGCATAGCAGTCCTTGTCATACCGCCAAGCGCGATTATGAAAAGCTTTTCATAACCGCGCTTATCGTTATCCCGACGAAATGAAAAGTAAGCGAGGACTTTCCTTGTAAACAGGAGCAGCCCTCGCAAATTTCTTTTCATAACGCTTATGGGCTCAATGATTTCAGCCAATCCATTAACTTACTGTCAGATTGCCATGTGCCCTGCTTAGGAACAGGCGTTGGATATGCTTGTTCCAAAGCCTTCCTTTTCATCTCGGTGTCAGCACGTGCATATGTTTCCGTCGTCTTAATATCAACATGACCCAGAATATCGCGTATATAGACGATATTGACACCAGACTGGAGGAGGTGCATAGCTTTTGTATGCCGCAAAATATGTGGTGTGATTTTTTTATGGCCATCAGGTGCATACTTCTGCAAAATATAGGTAATCCCTGCACGAGTAAAAGATTTTCCTTGTGAATTCAAAATTAGCTGTTGAGTTCGTTTTTCTGGACTGGATAAGTTTTGCCTTTGGATATAATTTTTAAGCAGATCTGCTGTTTTTGCTGAAAGCGGTACCTCTCGGGATTTATTCCCTTTCCCCGTAAGTTGTACACGCGCATACCGTCCGAAATGTATGTCTCCAACGGTCAGATCCAGAAGTTCGGAAACTCTTGCCCCTGTGTCATAGAGCAGACAGAGTATAAGCAAATCTCGAAACCCTTTTTCGGTACAAGGATTTGGTTTCTCTAACATTTCCTTGATTTCCTCATATGAAAGGTACTGTAAGACTGGCGTTGGACACTTTTTTGTGGGAATTTGGAGGATTCTTTCGCAGGCGTAAATATAGCGTGGATTTTCTCTACGGGTAAACTTAAAAAAGGCTTTTATGGCGGACAAGCGTTGATTTCGCGTTGAGGCAGAATTCTTCTGTTTCTCACAGAGCCAATTCAGGTACCCCTCAATTAAATCGGGAGACAGGGTCTCAACTGTAATCTTGCGAACTGGCAGTCCGCGTTCTTCCTCACAATACTGAAGCAAACGGGAAAAAGCCGCTTCATAGGAAGCGAGTGTGTTATCGCTGACTCCGCGCTGGCATGGTAAATAGGACAATAAATATTTACTAAGCAACGATGCAAAATCTGTAGTCCTCACAATTCCACCTGCCTCCCAGGAAAGACATCAAAATTATGTTCCATTGCTGAAACAATGTGCGGAAAAGCCTCTGCGGTTAAGCGCAGGTACTGCTGTGTCGAGTAAAGGCCTGCATGGCCCATATATGCGGACAGATACGGAAGTTTGGCGTTTAAATCCTCGCCAGCCTCAACCCACTTCTGTAAACAATGCACCGCGAAAGTGTGACGCAAGTCGTGAATTCTGGGGCCTTTTCCTTTGCCGCCATAAGATATTCCTGCACAGTAAAGCGTCTGTCGCCACGCATAGAGAATGGTACCGGAAGCGTAGTGTCCGCCACATGGCGTCTGAAAAAATGCTGCCTCGTCTTTTCTGTGTTTGCCAACATTTGAAACATACTGGAAGCAGCGGAATGTTAACGACTCGGACATTGGAACCAGACGTTCTTTGCCAAACTTACTGTTTCGTATATACAGGATACCTTGATCCAAATCGACATCTGCCATAACAAGATTCAATGCCTCTGAAATCCGCAGGCCGCAGCCATAAAGCATTCGGAACAGCAAACTCATCACATAAACGCGCTGCGGAGAAATCGGCGTGTATGGAAGTCCATCTGCGGCTGCAAATAAGCGTACAATCTCACTATGGCTAAAAATATATGGTACAAAGCTGGATTGAACCCTTCGGATATCCCTGTCAACATATGCGTCTATGCCAGCTTTCTCTAAGTACTGCATGAATCGCCGGATTTCTGTGGCACGGTAATAATGGTTGCGAGGAGTTTCATTGATATCCTTTTCATTCCAGCACTCAACCGCGCTTTTGGAGGCATGATCCAAAGGTTCCCCGTTTGCAAGACACATTCGCAGAAAGCGGAGCAGCATACCCATCGGTTTCTGAATCTGGACTCCAATAGTTTCCTTTTCAACTAAGTATTCATAGCACCTTTCAGATAAAATATTTTGAAATCCGGCCTTTTCATAAAACTCGACCTGCCCAATCATAACAGCACCTCCACATCCAATGCACAGCCCCGAAGATGATGCGTATCGACCTGCAAATACTTCTTTACCGTATCGGTTGAGGTATGCCCCAAGATGTTTGCAATGGTTGAAATGGGAATGTTTTCTTCCATGAGCCTCGTTGCCAAGGTGTGCCGCAGTGAATGCATACCATGCTTGCGCTTGGATAGATCAATTTTTGCCATCCGCGCATAACGTACAATGATACCGCTAAGAGAGGACGTATCTGAAAATGCCATGATTGGTGTCCGTCCTGTCAAGAAAACATTTTGTATCGTAGCTTTAGGCCGTCCATATTTTAAGTAATCAATGATTGCCCAACCAACATCATCCGGTAGTGGCAAATCGACACGCTTTTGCGTTTTAGACTGTATAAAAGACAGCCTGCTGTTCTCCCAATCTATATCTCCAAGACACAACGCACGGATATCTCCGACTCGGAGTCCAAGTTTTGTTACAAGCAGCAAAATTGCGTAATCTCTTTTTCCCATAGGATTTGCCCGGTCCACCGCAGATAGCAGTTGATCTACATCTTCATGTTCCCATACGGATGGCAGCGGATTCTTCCGCAAAGATCGTTTCGCTGGAATATTGCGGGAATAATCTTCACTTACATATCCATTGTGAAACAAGAACTGCAAGAAAAGGCTTAGCGTGCGTCTGTGGTGTTCTACCGCATCATCGCTCAATGTAATAATAGTGCCTAAGAACCCAATTACCGTTTTGTGAGAAATTTCAGATATAGCAATTTTGTTTGAGTGCAAGTAGTTGAAAAATTTGCGCAGATCTGCTTGCCGCCTATATACAGTAGCCTCAGAGGTACCCTTCCCCCGACAGTCATCACCAAATTCGTCACTGAGGTTCTGGAACTCTGTAGTAAGTTGGAGGTTTCCCCTTAACCGTCTGGCGCGGAAAAACGCGCCATGCGTATTAAAGTCATTCAGCAGCGTAATTGTTCTCCATGCGTACTGTGTGGTGCATGGCAACTCATGAACAAGTCGGCCATCAAATTCAACAGGATAACACTTTTCAAGGAACTTCTTCCCCACACTGGAAGAATAGCATTCAATTCCTTGTGCTGCCCCAAATATGAGCAGCCGCTTTATTACTGTCCGAAAATTTGTAAGCCGGGATTCACTATATCCGGCTGCAACCAATGCCCGATCAAAGGCAACCGTCAATTCCTGTATTGATTTTTTACCGTCCATAAAGATGCCTCCTAAAATATTATGCAAAGAATGCAAGCTAATTTTATCGGCTATTACTTATTTTGAACAGCTTACTTTTCATTTCGTCGGGATAACGATAAGCGCGATCACCCTCCAGATTGGCAAGCAGATGGTCGCGCGTGTTCTTGAATTCATCGCCGTTCAGCCCCATCCGCACGAGCCAGACACGGAACGTGAACAATTCATTGTCGCTTACCGTCTTACGCATGACGCTGGTGCGCTGGCTAATTGCCTGCGCGGACATAGCGAGACATAAGTTTACATAAGCCTTTGCACGACCGGCGTGGAGGGTAGAATTAAAGCAGCGCCATTCAATGGTGCCGCGGTAAAAGACAGAGTGAAGATTCAGCGCGTAATAGCGCGTCCAGTTGTAATGCTCATGCGCAGAAATGCAGCCTTCGTACCAGATGTTCTCCAACTGGGTAAGATCGGTCGTTGGTTCGTTGGACAGCCGCCTTGCCCGCTGCAGCATGGGTTCGCGCACACGCTGACACCAGCGGTTGACGCGGGCGGAGTCCGTTTTCAGGGCTTTGAACAAAAGGTCTTCTTTGGAATACATAATACTGAGCAGATTTTTGAGACTCTGGCGGTTATGATTGGAGGCGTCCACATGGACGTGCATCCCGCAGGAGTCGTTGACTTTTCCGCCTGCCTGCCGGATACGGCGCACACACTCCTGGAATTTCTCCATTTCGTCATAGGTGAGCTTCGGCGTCACCATTTCCACGCGATATTCTGGATCGGTTGTTCTGCGATAGTGACCATCGTCATTCCACTCTGCGCGGATACTGCCATCGCTCATGATGCGCCACTGCTTGCCCTCCCGATCCGGTACATACCAGCTATCGTAATTATCATAGCTGCGCTGCGGCGTCGTTTCAAAATACGCAGCAAGTGCCTCTGCCGCTTCTGCTCGCGTGATGCCGGTCAGCTCAATCTCCACGCCGAAGCATTGATCTTTGATCCCAATCATCGCTCCGGTTCTTTCGGCTTATCGCCCTTGGTTTTCGGCGGAGGGAGTTGACGCTCCGGCTCCTGATAAACATAGTTACCTTCTTTTTCATCAAACACATAGTTGAAATCGGCTGCTTTTCCGCCATGAATCTGAAAAGACATCTCATAAGCCTCCCGGCTGCCGCCCTCCGGGATATTCCCGGCAATCGGCTCTCCGGCTAAAAGGACAACATGGCCGACGTTGTGACCAATATCTTCATCTGCCCACTGCAGATCAATTTCCACCTCCGGGAACATCTGTGATAGCTTGTCTATGACCGGCATGGGTGTGTCCCATGCTGTCAGGAAGTGAATGCTCTGTGATTCCTGATCGAAATGAACGTCATAAGCATTCCACTTTGTTCCCCAGTTCCGATTGCACCATCCGTACCAATCTCCGCAGCCATATTGCAGGAAGTTGGAGATCACGACCTGCCCCATGGCAATGACATCTGAAAGGGGCGTGTATTTGCTGGCTCTGGAAATCCGCTGTGCATCCAGCGTCATAAACTGCTCGCCTTTGCTTCGACCAACAATGCCGGCCAACTTCTGATATTCCTCACTGCTCAATTTGGGAACGCCCATGTCCGGTGCGGCTGGGTTCAGCGCCATCATGCAGACATACAGAGCCTCGTCTGTGCGGGAGCCAGCTTCAATGTTGAGGCTTTCCGGCATGGGGATGATTTTATTGAAGTCAACACTGCCAAAGCCGAGTTCATCACTTTTGATTTTGTCAAGCATGGCATGCACCTGTTCACTGTCACCCTTAAACTTCAAAATGTTTGTAATATGGTTTGGCATAGGTCACCTGCTTTCTTGTGCGTAGAGTTCCGCATCTGCTGCGCGGATGCGGCGGCCAATGGCTTCTATGACCGTCACGGTCACGCTGTTGCCTGCTTGCTTGTATGCCTGCGCATCGGAGTTGATGGCGAGGATCTTGTCGATCTGATCCTCACTGAACCCTTGCAGGCGAAAACACTCCCGCGGCATCAGCCTGCGGACTCTGCCGCCGCGCAGGACAATGCCGTGTGTGTTCGCTGTGTCCACCGTATGGGCAACGCCCGCAAACACACGCCCGCGGCGCGTATTGCTGCCCGCGAAGCCGAGGTCGATGGAATCGCCTTCATGCGCTTCCTTGTAGCCTTTCTTGGTTGCTTCCTTAATGTAGAGAACGCCGGAATTTTGCCCTTTGAAGTTGGTAAGGGAGCCGTCCTGCCGGGTATGCAAACATCTGGCGTTCGGTGTGATCTTCGGATCACCTTTCGTCAGATCTACAAAGTAGAGTCCGGATTGTCTGCTGGTGTCCTGTGTGCAGGCGATTCCGGCAGAATCATAGACTCGTTTGCCCAGCCGTCCATGGACGATCTGTACAAGAGCTTTTGCATCTGTTCCAAAGACAGGAAGTATTTTTCCGGCGCATCGGGGATCAAGATATCCGATAAGGAACAGCCGCCGTCTTGATTGAGGGACTCCAAAATGTTTGCTGTTAAGCACAGTCCATTCGACATGATACCCCAGGTCATAAAGCGTGGAGAGGATGACACCAAATGTCCGGCCTCGGTCATGCGAAAGGAGCCCAGGCACGTTATGAATTGTAAGCAATTATGAACAGTTCTCCCTTCAAAATCTTGTATTTTCTCTGAAAAATGCGAAAACGCTGTACATAATTTTCCTCTATACTGAAAATGCCACAATATATGAGGAGGTAACCTATGCACAGCAAGAAAACAGTTTTAATTGTTGATCTGATGAATGCGGCAAACATGGAGTTGATACGCTTGGATTTCAGATCATCAGCACTCAGTCGGCACGACAAGGAATTTCGCCGGTTTTGCAACTATTGTACGGAAAATGGAATTCAAACTTATGATGCAGAAACCGGACCGCGGTACTTCAGGTCTCGTTTTGGGTTGAATATCGGCGATGCCAATATAAAATTAAATAGGCAGCAGCTTGATGCGCGCAATTCAATTCGCTTTTTGGACGATATCTTTCAATTTGGATACGCATTACGATACAGTCATCATGACTATACCCTTCCGCAGAAATATGCCAACTTACTGAACGAATACCTTGCGTGGTGTCAGAGAAATAATAATTCAGCCGGAACAATTGATGTCAAAAGAACAAAGATCCGGCAATTCTTATGCTTTTTAGATGGTAGAAGAATTATTCTTTCAAATCTGACTACAGCTGACATTTCGGATTTTATGACCACTTTGTGTCGGTATCATCGCGCGACCATCCACGTATGCAGCAGCGCTTTGCGTAATTTCCTTTGTTATCTCCATGAAAGCTGCATACTTGAGGACGACCTATCTCCTAGTGTTCCAAGGCCAAAGATCTATGTCGACGAGAATATCCCAGAAACATGGACACCAGAGGAAGTGAGGCAATTGCTGGCTGTCATTGACCGCAGCAATGCGATTGGAAAAAGGGATTATGCAATGCTGCTACTGGCCGTTTTACTTGGAATGAGGGCTGGTGATATCTGTGCATTAAAATTCAAAAACTTGGATTGGCGGCAAAAACTGATTACCTACACGCAGCAAAAAACGAAAAAGACGAACACGCTGCCGCTGCTTCCTATCATTGGGGATGCCATTATTGACTACTTAAAAAACGGCCGCTTAGACTCTGACTGTGACAATGTGTTTATCCGCCATATTCATCCTTACGGCGAATTTCAGTCCAGCACATCTCTTTCTGAAAATCTCAAGCGATATATGAAGTATGCCGGACTGACGGTGAAAAAGCGTAAAACGGCGCATTCCCTGCGCCATACGCTGGCAAGCACCCTCTTGTATGACGGGACACCCCTTATGACGATATCCAATATTCTTGGTCACAATTGTCCAAAGACGACATCTGTTTATACGAAAGTAGACCTTCCGGCTTTGCGTAAATGTGCATTGTCTTATGGTGAACGGAGGGAACTGAAATGACTTCCAAAATGTTGTTGGAGCAATATATGGCAGAGCGGCGTGCTCTTGGATTTAGTCTGAAAACTGACGAAGGGTGCATTCGGCGCTTTCTTCAAGACTTTGTCGATCCGGATGATGGGGATATTTCCTTTACGAAAGAATACGTCCTAAGTCATATTGGAAACCGACGGAATATGCAGACCAATACTATCTTGCGAGATGTCAGCGCAATCAATGGGTTTCTTGATTTTGTAGTTCGCAAAGGCTATACGGCATACAGAATTCCTCCGAAATCCCTCCCAAAAGAAAACCGTAATTTCAAAGCCTATATATTTACGGATGAAGAAATTGAACAAATACTGATTGCAGCGGATCATACGGCATTTACAGAGCAGAATCCTGCTCGAACGTACCAACTTCCTGTTATGTTCCGAATCCTGTTTAACTGTGGCCTGCGCACCTCCGAATTGCTTAAACTACGTATGCGCGATGTAGACCTTGAAGAAAATGTATTTATCATCTTGGACACCAAATTCCACAAAAACCGTTTGGTGCCCTTTTCCACTACAGTTGCCGAGGCATTGAAGGAATACTTAGAAAAGATTCAGGAAAAGTCCGCAGACGCATTCATTTTTCCAAGCTCAAGTTCTCGCAGCAAAAGCGGAAGGTACGGGAATAGTTGGATTCATGCTCAATTTCGCCAGATTCTCAGAATAGCGAAAATTCCCTATAACGGTTCAGGAAACGGTCCGCGTCCACATGACATCCGGCACACCTTTGCTGTGCATTGCCTTAATAACTGGGTGCTTTCGGGTGAAGATATTACCGCTGCCTTACCTGTCCTTTCACGATATCTTGGGCATAATGGGTTATCCGGAACGCAAAAGTATCTGCAGCTAACTGCACAGATGTATCCAGATATTGTTACAAATCTGGAACTCCAATTTGGTGCCCTCATTCCGCAGATGGAGGTAGCAAATGAAAACATCTAACTTTTCCAGATATTTGACACAGTATCTTACACACTACTTGCCCGTCCAACGAAATCTAAGCAGCAATACGATTCGTTCTTACCGAGATACCTTCAAACTGCTCCTGATTTTTTGCAGAGACGAAAAGGGCTTAAATATTGCAAAGCTGACATTGTCCAAACTTGATAAAAAGTGCATTGAGGATTATCTCCTGTGGCTAACCGATGCCAGAGGATCGTCACCGTCTACATACAACCAACGACTCTGCGCGATCCACGCTTTTTTCGATTATGTTATGACGGAAGAACCCAGCTATATGGAACACTGCCTCCAGATCCTCAAAATTCCGAGTATGGTAGCTCCAACGCCGCAAGCTAAATATATGACACCGGAAAATTTAAAGCTTCTGTTGTCCATGCCTGATGTTTCCACAAAGAAAGGTCGGAGGCATCTTGTTCTGCTCACTGTCCTGTATGATACGGCAGCCCGTGTTAGTGAACTTGTAAATATTCGCCTGCGTGACATACGGTTAGACTTTCCGGCAGTTATTACATTGCACGGAAAGGGCGGAAAAGTCCGCACAGTGCCGCTGATGAAGCAAACTGCTGGATTGTTACAGGGATATCTCCAAGAAAACCATATTGATCTACGCGCCACCCCGGAACTTCCGCTGTTTTGGAATGGGCGCAGGCACAAGTTGACCCGTTCCGGAGTAACATACATTGTCCAAAAGTATGCTGAAATGGCACAAGAGCTATCCACAGGAATGCCCACAAAAATTTCTCCGCATGTCTTCCGGCATACAAAGGCCATGCATTTGGTACAAGCAAATGTGAACCCGGTCTACATTAAAGACTATCTAGGGCACGCCGATATTTCTACTACGGAGGTTTACGCCAGAGCAGACAACGAAGCCAAGCGAGCTGTTTTGGAGAAAGCAACAGCTCATCTTGATCTCCCAAAGGCATCTCATTGGGAACAGGATACTGAGTTAATTGATTGGCTTTCCTCGCTTGGTTAAAATTCCAAATATTATGCGCAGCGAAACAGGGCAATTTGCTCTGTTTTACTGCTCTTTGGAGAAAGTACTTTGCATAATTGATTTCTGTTCATAACATCCATTATGTGCTTCAATACATAAGGAACGTTTTCAAAGAAAAGATACGGCGGTCGTTTTTCTTTAACCACTCTGGCCAGTTCAAAGAAGAGAGTGCCTCTTGCATCTTCCAATCCTTTTCGCCTGCCAGCTGTAGAAAACGCCTGGCAAGGGAATCCCCCGCACAGGAGGTCAAAGGCTGGGAGTCCTTTGGGGTCAATGGTTCTTGCGTCGGGATAGTAGACTTCCTCCTTTCCGGGCGCGTGGATGGCGCGATAGCTGGCGTCTGCATATTTGTCGATTTCGCAATGACCGATACACTGAAATCTGCCTGCCAAGTCTAACCCTGCCCGGAAACCGCCGACGCCCGCGAACATATCAAAATATCGGATTATACGTTCAGCTTCCTTCACCTTCTTCCTGCAGCGCGCGCAAAAAGCCGAGAACGTCATCGTCAACGCTCCCGGCTGGCTGCGGCCGCGAAATTGCTTGTGGATCGGAGCTGTTTTGCAGCTCCGCTTGGAGAATTGCTTTTAAGTCCTTCAGAAATTGCTCCCGCTGTGCCTGCTGACACAGTGCCAGACAGAGCCAGTTCGTGCGCTGCCCGGCAGGGATGGCAGACAGGATCTCCCACGCCTGCCGGTGCAGCGGATTGTCCAGAAACAGCGTTGTACCAAACCGTGCGGTTTTTGGTTTATCCTGCATGGTCTGCCACCTGTCCAGCCAGCCGCTCGTATGCCTGCGCATTCAACTTGTCATCGTCCAGAATAACAGGACGCAGAGCACTGCCCTGCGGCAGGTATCGTTTCATAAGCCCGGCCCCACCGCCGAGAAATACAACCGGCATAGCGCGGCAGTCCAGACCTGCTTCGGCAATGGCAGAGAGAATGCGTCTGGCATAAAGCCCAGCTTCGCGCTGGATGATGGCTTTCACACGGTCGTCCATGCTGTCGGGACTTCCACGCAGGACATTTTCAATCTGCACACTGGTGAGCGATAAATTCAGGCTCCGGCGCACCTGCTCTGCGATCTCATCCAGACAGCGGATCATGCCCAGCTCCAAGCTGCGGCAAGAAGCTGCGTACGGGATGCGGTTGTCCAGCCGCATAATATCCACGGTCCACCCGCCAATGTCCGCAAGGATCACGGAGGGTTCATTGAGCAAATCACTGTGCTGGAGGATCGCCGCATAGCCCTGCGGAAACAGCTTCACATCCTGCACGGAAATCTCATACGAAATCCCTTCATACAAAAAAGAGACCGGTTTGCCCTCGCGCAGCAGATATGCCCGGAATGCTTTCTTTTCCCGGCCGAAGCTCGTCAGCGGCAAGCCAGCCGCAAGGATCACCGACGTTGCGGTCGGTGCATTCCGGTACGCGATTTCTTTGGCGATGGCCGCCAGCGTCAGCAGATAGTAATTCTCATCCACTGTCTTATCCTGCTGGAGCGGCTGCCGCCCGCTGCCGACAACGTAGTATTTTCCGTCATAGCAGAGGACGTTTTTCTGCGTGTACGGTTCATGTTCGTATTCTGCCAAGCCGGAGGGAAACGAACAATGCGCGGTTTTCATGGCCGCGTAGCCATGATCCACGCCAATGGTAATGGGTTCTGTCATCGTTCTTCCACCTTTTCTTTCCGTTTGTCCATATCCTTCTGCGGTGCGCGTTCCTCTGGGAGCAGTTTCCCAAAGCCCAGCTTACGCAGCGTCTTTTCATACAGCTTTTTCTCAAACGCCAGATACTCTGGAGATGTGTAATCGGTATGAAGCGAAACAGCTTCTTCATAGCACGGCGCGACGATCTCATACTCCACAGAGCCGAAAAGGTCCGCGGTCAGGTATCGCAGCATCCCATAACCGTCCATTTCCTCGAATTTCCCCATATTATCTTCCGTGGCAAACTCCGTGCTGATATGAAAGCGCGTCAACTCAGCAGCGCTCCTATAAAGCACAAATCCGCCCGGATCAAGATACGGTGCAACCGTCTTATATAACCGCCGACAGTGTTCCCGGCTGTTCAGCCGCGGGATCAGCTTCACAAGGGCTGTTTCTAGTGCTTTGTTCTTTTGGGACAACTGCCTGTTACCGATTTGCAGATTGTTATAAGCAATAGAGAGCTGAACCGCCGTGCGCTCTTGGGACGCTTGCTGCTCGCGCATGGCCTCATATTGGATCTTCAGCGCGGGGTATTCTCGGATCGCAGTCAGCATTTCAGATAATTTCATCTGCGCTTCCTCCGATATCGTGAAAACCGCTGCAGCACCTGCAAACGATTGTCAATCTTACATGACGCCTGATCAACCGCTTCCATGTCCTTATCCAGCTTCTTGTGGATGTGTTCCAGCGCGTCGCGGTCATTGCAGCAGTCCACCAGAACGTAGGTGCTGCCGGTGGAGAACACCTCGCGCCTGCCATATGGATCGCGGAGACTGGCAATGAGCCGCTGGCCGACCTTTTTCCGGTACGCAATTTGCAATGCTTCCGGTTCTCCGCAGACACCGTACCGCTTCAAGATCTGTGCGACCTCGTCGGAGGAGATCTGCTGGTGCGTCATCAGCTTCTCCAGGATCTCTGCGGCGGCGTCCTCCGGAACGCCGGAATAACCGGAATATCCATCTAAATATGCCGTCATGTTTGGAGCTCCTTTCTGCGCACAAGCGGCCATCCCGCAATGGGATGGCCGTTTCGTTTGTTACGCTGCCGCAGGAAGCTCCGCAGCATCGTCCAGTTCTTTCCGGGGCGAGAGAAACTCCACCTCGGTCGCTTTGAGCAGGAAGCCGGGCTGCCGCTCCGGTTCCTCGGCAAAGGTGATCGTTTCAAAATCACCGCTGGCCGCAATCTTGCAGCCCTTTCTGGCAAACTCCGCGCAGCGTTCTGCAAGAACGCCGCGCACCTTGATCGAGATAAAATCGGTCAGCTTTTCTCCATCCGGAGATTTGTAGCGGCGGTCCGAAGCAATACGCATGATGGCGTAGGGCTTGCCGGTTTCTTCGTTGGTTTTGAGGACGGGATCTCCCGTCAGGTTGCCGATGGCAATCATTTTCAGCATAGTAAAGTCCTTCTTTCGTTAGAATTACGCCCATTCGACGACGAACAGGACGCAGAGGATATTGGCGTTTGTGACCGGCTGAGACAGGGCGCTGACAACTGCGTCATAGGTGAGCGTCAGGCTTTCTTCCTCGTTGATCTGCCACGGGGAAGTGAGTACAAACTGCTCCGTGCTGCCGGTCTTGCTGGTCTGTGCGCTGTTGATCTTGAAGCCGATCTGGTTGCTGTCCACCTTGGCGTGGGACATATCCGAAGCATACGGCACCAGTGTCCAGCCATTTTCTGCCGTCAGGGTCACGGAGGACACCTGCACGGCGGCGGTGGAGTGGTTGACGATCTCCGCGTTTGAGACATAGACCTTTCCATTCTGATCGACCGTCACCGGCAGCACAGCCGGAACAATGACAGAGAACACGGTTGCTTCCTCCCAATGCGCATAGTAGGTGGTAGAAGCTACCTCTTTGAATACGGTGTTGCCATCTACCTGCGTGCCGCCGGTTTCCTGTGTGAACCAGCCGAGGAACGCATAGCCCTTACGGGTAGGCTCCGTGGGCAGGTTCAGCGTTTCGCCGTAGGTCTGGTTGGTAGTTTCCGTTTTGCCGGTACCGAGATCCCATGTGATCTGGTATTCTGCCGGGGTAAACTGCGCGTAGAACGTCCGCGCAGCCGTAATGGTAACCGTGCTGTACAGCGCGCCCCCTGCCTTTTCCGTGTACCAGCCGGAGAATGTGTGACCTGCCTTGACCGGCGTGTAACCGGGAGCAACGGCGGTCTGGTTGGGCGCGACGGAGGTCGTCACGCTGTTCTTGCCACCAACCGTGCCGCCGTTGGACGAGGCGTCCCACGTCACGATCAGCGCGACATTTGCGCCACAATCATCGCAGACACCATCCGCATTGGAATCCCGATGGTCGCCATACTCATAGTCCGAATCGCTGCAGGCCGAACAGGTCTTTGTTCTGCGATGCTGCGTTTCGTCGTATTTTGACCAGTTCCCGTAGGAATAACTGTGATTGGCATAGTCATAGTCTGTCGCGCCGCAGCCGGAGCAGGTTTTCGAGCGTCGGTGCTGGGCATCAGAATACTTGCTCCACGAGCCCGTAGCATAAGAATGCGAACCGTAGTCCGTGGTACTGTATCCGCAGGTGTGGCAGGACACCGTCCGGCTGTGCTGACTGGAGGAATCGTTGCTCCAGCTTCCGTAGTTCAGGCTGTGCGACGCATAGTCATAGCTGGAAGTGCCGCAATTCCGGCAATAGCTTTCCCTGCGATGCTGACTGCTGGAGTATTCTTCCCAAGAGCCGTAGGTGTAGCTATGACCGCTGGAATAGATCGTCTCAGATTTCGTTTGGCCGCAAGCGCACGAATAGCTTCTGTACCCGTTGCTGGTGCAAGTTGCGTCCTGTACATTTTGGAGAATCCATGTATGACTGCCGCAATCCGGGCAAGTGCCGGAGCCGTAGCCCCCAGCACCGTGACTTTTGGTCGTATATGTCCCTAAATATTGGACGTAATGACAGCTATTGCATTCATTATAGTTGGCATGACCACGAGACGAATGTGCGACTTCAACGTATGTGCCCTGGAACGAATACTTTCCGCATG
>OLVY01000572.1_pt1 | contig 26902 bp, 20 predicted proteins | sample 1674261 | NCBI WGS metagenome assembly OLVY01 (sample SAMEA103958155, study PRJEB25191) | human gut metagenome | biome: human-associated habitat [ENVO:00009003]; feature: intestine environment [ENVO:2100002]; material: feces | place: Germany | collected 2013/2015
TGCGAAAGTAGGAGGTAAATGCCTCTTATGAGTAACATTTACCTCCTACCCGATTCAAAAGCAGCACCCTAAATCTGTTGCGAAGATTTAGGGTGCTGCAGTTTTTATATCTATAAATTTTTTATTAACTGCTTAATAACTAGTAATATAATCGTTTTGTCTAGGTTTTGCAAACGTTAATTTCAAAGGTATATCAAATCGAGGCTCTTTATTATGCCTAGATTTTATACTTTTGCAGCGTTTTAATATTAATCGAAAATAATATGAAGATAAAAAATCACTTTTTGTGTATGATGGCTATAGCATCTCTCCTGGTAAGCTGCAATAGCCATCCGAAGTTTGAAACATCGGTAGATGCAGTAGAAGGCTGCAAGAAGGAGCTTGCAGCCTTGAAGGGAGAAAAGGAAATGTCGATAGAACAGCTTACAAAAGCCACCTCGGCTTGGCTGGAAACGCAAGACTCGGCTTACAGCGTTTTCTCACGTGACACTTCCATTAATTTACGAAGTCCGGTGGCTTTGGCTTTTTTTGTGGTCTCGGACTCTATCCGAGGAGAGTTGAAGCGATTGGCTTTTTCCCAACCTCGAAGTTTAAACGATGTGATGTATCTCAAACTCAATACCGCCACATCCAGCGAGAAAATCGAAAAAGCCGATGCCTACAAAGAGGCTATCTCCTTTTTTGAGCGTCTCGATAAGCAGGAAGTTTTTCCGAATCTCAAAGAAACACTTCGTGCCTATTATTATCTTTTGAGCAAAGCTAAGCCCTTCCGAACGGAAGAGCAGCTGATTGAGTTCATATCTAAGGAAGATAAATGCTTCCGCTCTTTGATGACGCATTTAAGCGAGGTTTCCAATGAGCACCTACAGCAGCTCACTGATGCCACTTCAAAGGTATATGATGGTTTATATGATTCCGTCGGAAAGAAAGCGGATGATGTGAACGACCGTACCATGCTGTTCCTCACCATGCGCTTCAACCGTAGAATTATCCAGAATGCAGCGGCATGCAAAGAAGATATTGAAAGCGGTAAGAAACTCGATAGAACACAGAGAGCCAATTACCGATGGATGCTCATTCAGCCTTTCATGGCTATAGATGATTATTCCACATCTGCTCTCACGAAAGAGCAGAAAAAGGAACTTCTCGAAATATCCAAATATATTCCTTCTCTTCTGTCTAAACTACATTTGCAGAAGCAATCCAAAGAAGAGGAAGATAAATTTACTGAAGTTCTCTCTCAATATTTCTTGAAATCATATTTATCAACAACTTTATAGCACATATTATGAATATTTTAGTAGATTACAACCAGCTTGAAAATGAAGTTTTGAAAGATTCTATCTCAGATTTCCTCTCAGAAATGAGAGAAAATCTACCAGAGATGTTCAACTCCTTAGAGATGAAAACAGTGTTGCACGGCAATTATGCAGAGGTTTATTTCCAACTCTGTTCACAAGCCATGATAGAGGAACTGACAGATGACCTGGCAAGGAAGCTCGGATGCCATGTTCTATATGCAGTGAAGGAAAGTGAAGGCAAGGATTACAAGGTAGTCGCTTATTCTATGCCTGTAGAGAACAGGATGTATATCATCTATATCTCTTCCTGGCAGTATGGCGTGGTGGATTCCATGACCGTTCATTTCTATGACAGCATGGAAAACATGTACAGGCAGATTACCAAGGAATATACTTCTGCTCCAAAGCAGTGCTTTATCCTGGAGAAAGAGAAGTTCTCTGAGGTACTAAGAAATTTCTATTAAGAGTCGGGTGTTATGTTTGTATTATCATTAAAAGTAATTTTGGCGTTTGTATTAACTGCCATTCCGTTTGCTTATCATGCCTGGGTTCAACCCAACCAGGAGAGATCACCTCTTCTGAGAAATCTGTCAACAGCAGTGACGGCATGTTTGCCAAAGATTCGTGGAGTGGTGAAGAAAGCAAGATCATTTCTTTCGTGGTACTACGACAAGATGAAAACCAGTATAAGTGCAAGAAAACTTTTTGCATTGGTTTTGGTGATGGTTCTTTTGGCTGTTCAGTATGTTGATTACGAAACAACCCTTTATGCAGTTAGAACAAATCACTTGATTGGAGAATGCTCTTCTTTTTGGGAAATGGATAAATCTGAGGGAATCAGTTGTCTTTGGAATGTGTGGGAGAAAAATCTGTTTTTTCTCCCATCGCAAACTCCCTACAATATAATAACAATAAATCTGTTATGTACCTTTCTGCTTTTCAACTATCGTATAGCTGAGAACGTTCTTACTTGTTTGAATCAGAAGAAGGTTATATTTTCATTATCGGCAGCTGTTTCTGTTGCTCTCATCCTGATAGATGGAAGGCTCCTGATTGGTTCCGAATGCATATACATTCTTTTGGGCGCAGGAGCCATTTTCCCAAAGTTCGTAGGAAATGGACAGGATGGTTCAAAAGAATCTCTCAGACACATTGTAAGGGAGCTTCGAGAATGGAAAGAGATTTCCCGAAAGGCTGCTTAGCTTTTGCTACAGCCTTATCATTAAATTAGTTTAAACAATAGATTGTAAATATAGAGTCATTCTTATGAAACTTGAAAAGAAAAAAGCAAGAGACATTGGTGATGCAACAAACGTTCAAAGCTCCATGAATGGAACAACGAAATCAGCCGAAAGGAAATACTCAATATATATTCCTTTTGAGCTAATGGACTTTTTAGGCAATGATCTTATGATAGTGAGTCCAAAGCGTTTTTCAAAAATCAAGGCTTTCCGATATTTGCTATCCCGGCATATTGATGGCCTTGAAAATGGAGAACTGAAACGCAACTACATTTCTCAACTTAGCAAAGACTGGAAATGGACTCGTCAGACTGTTGTCTCATTTTTAAAATCTCTTCAAGAGATGAATGTAATCGATATCAAACTCATTCTTCGGGCTAAAATGGTTTCCATTAATCCTACCATTGTAGTCGCTAATCTTAGCAAAGAAGAACTTGACAAGATGGCTCAGGTATCGCTTACTCAGCTTTCCTCAGCCTCGTCACATTTCTCTTCTGGAGAAACAAAGTAAATCAGCAAGTAGAAATAGTAATAATCGCAAAGTAAGGTTCTTTTACAAATGCGCTTGCGCATGAGAGGGACATTTTCAAAATCCTAGTAGCCTAATACGGGGTTTTGGAAAAACGCCCTGGAACCCCCAAAAACGATAAGTAAATCGTTTTGACATTCGTGCGGCAAGCCGTGGGGATATTAGGCTCAGGGAATACTTCCCTAAGAACCTTTCTTTTAAAACATAAATAATCATGAGCGGAGCAAAAAACGTTATTGATATGAGACCTGGCAAAGGTTTCACAACATCGCAGAGTAATGAGCATCTAAGGCGGTTGGCAGATAGAGAAGCAGCTAAGAAAGCTCAATGGAATTATGACCCTTCCAGAGAACGTCTCAATTTTGAAATAGGGAAGGGGGGCGTTGTGATGAAAGTTGATAAAACAAAATCTATTCATCAAAGAATTAAGGAAAATCTAGAGACACGTGGAATTAAGGATCCAAACATTCCTTTAATAAATCAAGGGAAGGATCCTTATTACCGCACCGTCGCAAACTTCATTTTGGGAGGCAATCGAGAGGTAATGAGAAATCTGGCTTTTGGCAATCAGAAGGTAAATTGGGAGCATGGAGCCGACAATTCTGACTTGAAGAGAATGCCGGGAATTGAAGCATGGGCAAAGGATGCTTATGCCTTCATGTGTAAAAAATATGGAGAGCAAAATATCGCTGCTTTTGTCGTGCATCTGGACGAAGCGAACCCACATGTACATTGTACGGTTTTGCCTATAACTTCCAAAAATAAGGTGTCCTTTATAAAAACATTTTTAAATGGTATAGATAGCAAAGATGCTTTATCAGAATATATGACTAACCTTCATACCGAATATGCGGAGGAGGTTGGATTGAAGTATGGCATGGAAAGAGGGGACAGTATCAAGGAGACAGGAGCCGTTCATCGTACCACAGAAGAGTATCGCAGGAAACTCTGGAAGGATGCCCAGGAGAAGGAAGAAGAGGTTCGAGAAAACACCAAAACCATCGAACAGCAAAATTCAACGATTACCAATCAGCGTGGTATTATTGCATCACTCAGCAGGGAAATCAAGCATTCTGCAGCTCGTCTGAAGGCGTTGTCTACAATGATTAAAAACCTTGAAACTCATAAGGCTGACCTGGAATATGAGGTTGAAAAACTCAATAAAGACCTTACTACAGGAAAGATTTCTAAGGAAGAAGCAGACCGCAAACTGTCACAAATCAATGCCGAAATCAAGAAAACGGAAGGGAAAATTCTTGACAAGGCTGATAAGCTGAAAATTGCAGAAAGCAAACTCCATGATTGCGAACAGCGCAAGGCAGAATTGGAAGCGAAAGCCCATGAAGCCGAAGAAAAGAGAAGTTCAGAAGAGCAGAAGACTGCTTTGGCTGTTGAAAAAACGGCAAGGGCAGAAGATAGATATCAGGAGATTAGAGCCAAATACAAGGAAGTCGCTCCGGCTGTAAATGTTCAAGTAATTCATGAAATGGAAACCCTAGGATACCATTCCGCGGCTTTTGACATGAAGAACAGACTTTCCAAATACAACGCTCTAAAAGACTCACTTTCGTATGAACAGAGAGAGTTTTTGGATAAGATGATGGACGATATTTTCGATGGTTCTGTTATTGTTAGTATGGCAGAAAATGCTGCTTCGATTTGTTCAATCGCAGCTTCATTGTACTTGGGATATCTTGATAATGCTACAAGAATAGCACAAAGTTGTGGCGGTGGCGGTGGACCAGGAACAGGATGGGGAAAGCGTGATGATGAGGATGATTTTGCTTTCAGAAGAAGGTGCTTCGGGATGGCAATGAAAATGATGAGACCTGGACATCAGCAACGTCGAAAACGTTAGTTAAGAAACATACATATACAAAAACAGACCGACATGAACTCTTGTTCGCATCGGTCTGTTTTTGTCACAGCCATCTACTTCTTTTATGCGTTTTTATTACAAGTGGTGTATAAGGAAATCCTTCTTGGGTCATTTTCAAGCCCTCGCCATCAAATTGAGTAATTTGAATCTCCGTATCATCCTTGATGTATTCACTTTCATAAAAGCATGCCAATACAGAAAAATAAGTGAAGTCGTCTGTTCTTCTGCATATCTTGTACCATTGATCAGGCTCACTTTTCTCTATCAGATACGTATTCTTGATAACACAGAGGTTATCATCTGCCACAATTTCCCATTGTCTTAATGGTCTATTCCTAAGTCCAGGAATGTTTCTCACATAGCACCAGTCGTCTTCCCTTAAGATGTTCAGATAGCCACGTTTGAACAGGACAGGTCTTGTATAATGTTTCCTATATGTCACAGGGTCAACCCAATAGCTTTCATTAACCTGTGCATCCTCCACATGCCAAATGCCGTCTTTCTCGATTGTTATCTTATCTTTCGCTGTTCCAAGATGTTTCTTGATAGGATAGAGATTATCAACAGGATAATATTCATAATGTTTATATGAATTCTTAAGCTTTTCTAAGCTCTCCTTCCTTTCTTCTTTGTCTCTTTGGGCAAACTCAGCCAACGCCTCACGAGAATCCACTTTCTCCAGTTGACTGCCGATGTTCTTCTGCACATAATATTGTTCATACTCATCAATATACAGTCGCGTGTTACCTTCTCCTTCTTTATACAGATACACCTTATTCGGCTCGTGCCACGGAATAAACCTATGCTTCCAACTCAGTCCTGTTCCAACTTGCAGTTCCAAGGTCTTCACCGACAGATAGGTCTTTTCATCAATATACTTCGATAGGATGCGAGGGTACAGCTTTTTGCCATCCTCAGTACTGAAGTCGATGCCCATCAGCTTCACACTTTCGGGCTTATTGGCAAACCACAACCTGTTCCGCAAGTCAATCCATTCCTTCCTACCTACTTTCTTTCTTATGTAGCAATAGGCAAAGCCATCGTTGGTCACTTCTATCTTCTTATATTGGCATTCCAATATCATCTTGCCATCCTTAGCCTTGATGCCTTTCAGTCCTTTTTCGTCTTCTACAATCTGATAGCCATAGGTGTCCATAATCATCTGCTGTTGGCGCTTATGGTTGATAATTTTCATCATCTCCTCATCACCATCCATCATCAAGTCCATCCTACAGTTGTGACTATTGACATGCAGACACGCCTCTTGCAGAATGTCTTCCAGAGAAGTACGTCCTTCAAACATGCTCTGCCAATCTCTATCCACAGATGGCAATCCAAACCGCTTGTACAGTCCTACATTGTCCAGTATCACGCAGTATTCTTTACCTTCTGTCACTCGCAGTCCACGTCCCACCATCTGCATATACTTAGCCAATGACAGCGTAGGTCTTGCCAACTGTATGAACTCCACATCAGGACAGTCAAAGCCCTCCGAGAATAAATCCACACTTACCAGTACCTCAATCTCATTGGAAGTATTTGAAGCGGAATTTAGGGAAGAGGAGAGCGAGGAAGATTTGAATCTTTCAATAAGTTCTTGTCGTTCAGCAAGCGGTGTCTTGCTCGAAATCGCCACAGCCTTGATGCCATTCTCCCGATAGAACTCCGCAATATGCTCAGCATGTTGAATACTAATAGCATAGACGATACCTTTCTTTCCAGGCACATACTCCTTGATAGTAAGGCATAGTCTTTCGAGTGATGGCTTCACATCCATCACCTCGTTCAGTTCCTTTTGCTGATAGTCACCATCAGCACCTCGTTTCTGCAACGAGTCTATCAGCAGCTGGTCAGCACTGTCTGGCTTGATGGAGTAGTAGTCATAAAGACTCAATCGTCCTTCGGCAATAAACTTCTCCATGCTCCATGAGCACAGCAGGGTATCAAACAAATCCGTGAATCCTTTTCCATTCAATCGATAGGGCGTAGCTGTTAGTCCCAACTTCTTCGCCTTCGGATAGGCATTCATCACCTCAGCGTATGTCTCCGCCAAAGCATGGTGCGCCTCGTCTATCACTATCAACCCCGGCTTCTCTTCCATCTCTCCATAGTGTCTCGACAGCCATTGTATCGATGTCACTTTGATGGAGGTGGTTTTTAGGGAAGAGAAGAATCTTTCCAAGGTGTCCTTGATTTGTGAAACGAGTTCACTACGATGGGCTACCACCCACACTTCCTCTTTCAAGAACAAACCTACGAGGGCGGCAAGCAGATACGTCTTTCCCGTTCCTGTCGGCATTTGTACCATGACAGCATCATGATGTTTGAATGCCTCCTGAACTCTCTTCACCATGTCTTCCTGATAATCAAAAAGCTTTATCTTCTTCATTGTCATTTCAAAAAGCAAAAATCCTTTTTACCTTTTTACTCTTTTACCTTTAAAAGTTTGATTGTCTGTGTTTTTCCCGTAATGCCTGTTACCACGGCGATTCCATTGTCACGAATCTCCACCTTCTCATATTTGGCATCAACAATCACTTTTCCTTTCAATGTCATAACACCCCAATGTCTGGGAATCTGTTCAAAGGCGCAATAAGCACCGACAGGTTGCGCTATACTATGGTAGAGAGGTGGCACGATAACTTTGCCATCTACCTTTACACCCCATTTCTTTCCTGCTTGATACAATTCTACATGCCCTGCCTCCGACTTCTCTTGCATCAGCAATAACTCCTGTTCCTCTTGCTTTTTCCTGTGATGCATTTCCATGTCATAAACTTGCTTGCCAAGCCGAGGCATCGCAACCATCAAATTCTCGTTTTCTGTTTTGGGTTGATTGCAACCTATATAGGTCTTTTTCAAGTTGGAGTCAACGTAGTAATAATCCTCATGGCTGTCCATGACCACTATGCCACTGTCGTATAGGTCGGCACATAGCCAATATACATGAGTATGGTCGTCACGTAAAAAACAAACCTTTTCACTGTTTTCTTTATGCATTCGCATAGAGCCGCCATCCTCCTCTTTATATATCCATTCCTGACATCCACTGGCTGTAGAGCGTTGAAAGTTGTAGATCAAATAATATCCATAATTCCATAGGTCATATTGGGAAGGGCGAAAAGGTAAAGCAAAGTACTCGTAGGTACGAGATCTGAAGAGACCATTATATTCGACGAACTCCCATTTATTGATGGTGATTACCTCGGGAGCATCTTTCGCATGAATGTCCTCGTCTATGACAACTCTCGCCAAGAGGTCGTAGTAACATACAGTCTTTCTGCGAGGTCGGTAGAACAGGATGTTGCCATCCAACAGCTTCATGTCATAATAGTTGCCTGGTTCTATCACCTGTTCGCCTTGCCGGTTTACCACCGTCATCTTTCCATCATTCAACTTGACGATGGCAAAATCATCATTGCAATCATCAAACTCCCGATACTGCAATGACTGCATCAGTTCCTCATGGCTCATCACCATCATCATTTCAGAGTCTTGACCAACAGGCATAGTTTCTTGCTTTCCGTACATCAAGAAGAAATCTCTTTCTTTCGGAGTCTCCTTCTTCCTGCTGTATCTCAATCTTCCTTCAAATGTAGCCTTCCAGTTCCATACTTGCGATGGTAATCCAAATACCCGATATAGTCCCACATTATCTATAATAACGCAGTTCTTCTTTCCCTTGGCTACTCGCAATCCTCGTCCCACCATCTGCAGATACTTGGCAAGCGACAACGTTGGTCGAGCCAACTGTACAAACTCCACATCTGGGCAGTCAAATCCCTCCGAGAAGATGTCCACATTCACGAGCACTTGGATGTCACCTTTCTTGAAGGCTTCAATGTCTTGTTGTCTTTCTGCTGCAGGTGTCTTCGAGTCTATGGCTATGGCTTTCACGCCATGTTCCTGATACAGTTTTGTGATTTTCTGAGCATGAGAAATATTGATAGCATACACGATGCCCTTTCTGTCTTTACCAAATTCTTTCAAACTCTGATAGAGCCTTTCGATACTCGGTTTCTTATTCAGCAACATATCCATTTCCTTGTTCTGGTAGTCACCATCAGCCCCTCGCTTCTGCAAGGAGTCGATAAGCCGTTGCGTCATACCATCCGATTTGATGCTCACAAAATCGTATGTTGCCAATCTTCCCTTGCTGATAAACTCTGGAACATCCCACGACTGTACCAACACATCAAACAGGTCAGTGAATCCCTTTCCGTTCAATCGGCAAGGAGTAGCCGTCAGTCCCAGGAACTTAGCCTTCGGGAATCTCTCCCACATTTCCTTATAGGTCTTGGCAAGGGCATGGTGCGCCTCGTCAATCACTATCATACCCGGTTCTTCCTCTATCTCGTCATAGTGCTTCGACAACCATTGTATCGACACTGCCTTGACGGAAGACAATAGGGAAGAGGTGTTTGATGCGTAATAAGAATGGAACTTTCTTACGGTTTCGTCTATCTGTGACACCAGCTCTCTTCTATGGGCAACTATCCATACTTTCTCCATTGGATTGTTGCTCACGAAAGAGTCTATGACTGCTGTTAACAGATAGGTCTTACCTGTACCAGTAGGCATTTGTGCCATTACGGACCGATGAAGGCGCAACGCCTTCTCAATCCGTTCCTTCATATCCTCTTGGTAATCAAATAACTTTATTTCCTTCATTCAAAAGAAATTATTTCTTCAATAGATTCTCAATATCCTTGATGGCTTTATCAAGGTCAAAAGCCCCTTTGCCTTTGAAAATCTCCCAATCATAAGACTTCAATTGCTTCAACATTTTTACAAAGGCTTCTCGCCAGTTGGATGGGTCGTGTAGCAAAGTCTCCATTACCACCTCATAGCCATCACGTACAATCTTCTTCATGCGGGCTGCCTGTTTCGGATAGTCTGAAATATACCAATCTGAATAGTTGGCACCACTGAAGACTATAGATGAGGCGATAAAATGAGCATAAGCATAGTTGTTGCCTTCTATATAAACATGCGCTTGCTTCATCCAACCTTCCAGCACACGCAGACCATAGTTGAGGTCAGTGGAATCCTCCACCGTCCACTTAAACACCTCGTTGATTTTTCTTACAAAATATTGTGAAGGACTCTTACCCGTAGGCTTGTACTTGTAATTCGGTTGCTTGCGACCTTCCTCTCTGTTTCGCTTCCGCTTTCTTGCAGCTTCTTCCGTCTCAATAGGGTCCTCACCAAGATTGAAATCAAGATTTCCCCATAAATCGAAATCAGAAAGTTCATCAGGATCTTCCTCGCCATAAGCATCCTCATAACAGCTTACATGCTCACCAGAAGGTGTCGTGAAGTAGGAACAGGAACAGTCATCACGCTCATCCTCCTCGATACCATCCCATAGTTTCTTGTTGTCCCATCTTTCATAGACAGCCATATCCATCCACATGCCAGAACCATTAATATAATACTCGCCATTCCATCCCACCATCTGACAGATAAGGCACATCTCCTGATGTCCATCTGGGATAGGTGTCGTGACAACAACTGGAGCATACTGCTCGTTATCCTTGTTCATCAAGGTCAACTTGCCACCCTTCGATGCCACTACACGATAACAGTCCAACCGAATACCTCTGATAGTGGAAAGGGAATGTGCCGTTACCGCATCTCCCATCCGCTCAAAGCAATGACCAAGGCGTTGCATCACTGTTACTCCTTCCTTATCCTTCCAGTTGAAAGCAAAATCAGAAGACACCATATTAGATGCAATCCTGCTATCCTCATTGAAGAGCTGCAGATACACCTCTTCACGATAATTACTATTCGGAAAGAGCAAGCCGACAGCCAAGTCAGCATGAGCAAAGAACAAAGCCACGGACTTCAATTCGTTGAAATCATGAGATGCCACGCTCTCTTGAACCCATTTCACAAGACCGCTCTCTGGTGCTGTTCCAATGGCTTCACCCACAATCATCTTCACTGCGTTTACTGTTGGAGCAGACAACTCCATCAGTCCGCACCAATGCCCCACCATATCTTCCGAACGGCGATACAGTTGGGCATATACGCCATCCAATTTCAGATGTCCCATGTTCTCCACATACAACAGTATCTGGATGACATAAAACTCATTTATTTTCTTGCTTCCATCATTCGCAACGGAGCAAATTCTTTGATATATATCGTAATAGAATGACACCTCAGCCTGTAAATCCATCGTTGGATAATGCTGATGCTGCCATCTCTCAGCAAATTCTTCTCTTGTCATAATATTAGTCTAAAAAATCAACATTACTATAGGATGCTTCCCAGATAACTCTTGAAATAATATCTGTCAGGATAATCCGCAATTAGCTGTCTGATACCATTCTTAATAATCTTATCCACGGCAGCAGACTTTCTCATTACTCTCTCTATTTGTCCCAACAACCAATTGAACTCCTTTGGCTTTTCTTTTAGCAAAGCCAATCTCTTGATGTCCTTGAACAGTATCTCACCCACAAAGGCTTGGTCTTGCTTGGGTACATACTTGATATATTCAGGATACAGTTCCCACAGATTCCAATGCTTATGCACAAACATATCTTTGAGCAAGTCCAACCGTTTCTCCTTGATGAGGATCTTGGCTTCTGCATCCTCATAGTCATGCTCCCAATCGGGCATTTTCCAAAGCTCATCAAAGAAGACAGGCCATTCATTTCTGTCTATCACCTCTTTCAGAGCCTCATAATATTTGATTCGATAACCACTGACGATAAATCGTTTCTTGCATTCTTCTATCAGCCATTCCTTATCACCTGACAGTTTCAATGCTTTCACCACTTTATCCTCCCATTTCTTGGAGTAGGAGTGAAAGTCATCCTTGTTATCGTCTATCACCTCTACCGCCTTATTATACTCACCCCATTCAATGAGGCTGTCTATATAATGGTCACGGATATTCTCGTCATCACGTTTCTCCCACATCAGCTTCTCTGCCTTTGCACGCTTTCCATGTGCAGCCCAGTAATCAGCCTTTTGGATGTAATAATGATTATGGAAGTATTTCTCTTTCTTGTTTTTCAACCGCTTGCTGATATGAGCCAGATACGCCTTTTCGTCATCACCGCAAAGTAGCGGCATCGCCTCATCCACAAACCACTCAAAGCGCATAAAATAGTTATCGCCAATTTCCTCGCACTGTTCAGCTATTTCTCCAAGCATTCCCAAGCGAGAATCCTCCTCTATCTCATCACTATTGATCAGCAACTCCCTCACCATGTCTGCAGACTGGGTGACAATGTCCTTTAACATCTTGTTTTCCTCTGCCCAAACATCATACCTGACAGGAGTATAAGCCAGATGGTCGTGCTTGAACTCTCGGCAAGTGATGGTCATCACATATCCAGCTATCAAGGCAGCATCAATCAGATTTCCTTTCTTCTTCATGCTCTTGGCTTTTCTCATCATTGCAGCCAAGTCTTGCTCTATCTTCCTCCAGTCCAATTGGGGTTGTCCGAATCTCTTACCCAACACACCAGCATGGGCAAAGCAAGCCTCCACCTGTTCCTTATAGTTACCACGCTCCGGCTTCCAATACTTTTCCACCAAAGCGGTAGCGAAGTCCTCATGTGTAGCTGCATACTGCCGCACAAAGCCTTTCATCTCCTTGCCCGATATTTTCGAGAGTACTTTATCTATCTTGTCAAAATCAGTATTTGTGTTCATTTTGCAATGTTTTTTAATTATTGTCTGAGTATTTGCAATTTTACTTAATGAGACATTGGTTTTATTTTAACAACTGCGATATCAGCCATTTTATTGAAAAGAACTTTCTTGTGTACATCTACAGTTGTTCTGACATTCATCTTCATTTTAGATTTGTCACATTCTTCTTTAAAGTCAAAGCTAATATTTTCATTTGTAGAATTCACGATAGATGGTAAATCTGACTTAGCTATTATTAACAAGCTGCCCTTGAAAAGATCAAATGACTCCAAATCATTAAGCAAATCATATTTACCAATAGCTTCTATCTCTATATATGGAACCGTTTGACGATAAAATACATCTTTTCGTACACGAGTGGTATTTAAAATAGCATTAAAAGGAGCAGCAATTCCTATTAATACATAATTCTCCTTCTTTCCATGTGTAAATTTCTCAAAAAACAAGTCAAAATCAGAAACTTTAAGGGTCTCTTTATGCATATTCATTTTACTAAAAACGCATAAAGCCAAATATACAAATCGAGTTGAAATCAACTCGACAAAATCATAATAGATGTTTCGACCACAATTATATGACTTAGCATCAAGGAACATCAACTTATGAACAAGAAGTTGGCAAGGATTTACCAATTCCTCTTCATTCTTATTCCTTGCATCTTCTACAAATAATCCTTTAGGGATATATCTTAAGGCATCTCTTTCAAATTGTGTGAATCGGTTTTTGAAATCATCAATGATCACATTATTTAGTGACATACAATACAAGTCTTTTACTGATTTGCTATTCGTTGAATTGCCGCTAAGCAATTTATAAATTTTCTTCACTATATTGCAGCCAACCTTTTTCCTAACAACACCTCCTTGATCCTTCAAAATTGGCATATCATTGATGGACTTCATTTGCTGTATATAATTTTCCAATAAGCTATTAAAATCCACATCCTTTATATAGGGATATAAATTAGCTATTTTATTATGCTGTTTTATGCTCTCAGCAGCTTCCTTAAGATTATCTCGTCTTTCTTCTATTGCTTTAATATACTCAGCCGTAACAGATATCGACACAAAATAGTTCGTGCTATCTTTTTTTGACATTAAAAGAAGCAATGCTGAAGTGTATCGTGTCAGCATTTGTACTATATCTGTTTTTTTATCACATAACTGCTCACTTAAAACACTACTAATATATTGTTTCAGACTTTGAGCATACATTATCAATATATTAGCCCCTTCTATTGGATATAAAGAAGGAAAATATGTTCTCTCATAATTTGACAGAATATCAAGTAGATAGTACTTTTCCTTTTCAAAGCCATAAGCCATAGAGATATAATGAAATACAGCCAAATTAGTCCATGACTCATATGATTTTTTCTCTACTATATATCTATAAATTATCTTTCCTCCCTTTATATAATGAATTTGTGGCAATTTAAGAAGGCATTTAAAATAGTAATTTGTATAATCTAGGTATTTGAAAATTAAATCAACATTGTTTTTGTCTATCATTCTACGTAAACAGGTAGCCAAGTACAAAGCATCGTTATGAGCCAAATACATTGTTCTGTTAAAAGCACCAACCATTTTATACACAATAGATTCATTGGACAAATACCCTCTTGAAAATGGCGTAAAATCAGACATTAAATCCTTGAAGAATCCCATTGTCAAATAATGTACCGAAGATTCTTTTATTACCTCATCTGCATCCTTTTTCAAATTCCAAGTTGATATACTATTCTTTTCTCGTTCAATAGTTGTATCAAGTCGAGTAAGAATATTCTGAAATAATCCAAAATCGTCATGCTTTACAGAATATCGTGCGACCTCATATAACCTTTTTATATAAGATTCATTTGGGGCTTCCTCTTTCCATTTTGATACCATTTTTTCTGTAGATTTCATGATAGCATTACCTTCCGTATCTTTTCTGTGAAGATAATACCTAAAAGTTATTTTCAACCCCATCCACCATTTCGAAAGTTTCGCAACCTTTTGTTCATATTTATATCTTGCATCCAAACTCTCTAATAACCGTTCTGGATTATTGTATTTTATGGACCGTTTAGCAAAAGACCATACTAAGAGGGCATAAATACTTGCAATCAATAATGAAAAACTATTCCAAAATATAGTATATTGTACCAGGAAACTCTCTTTAAAAAACAAAGAACAGCCCCCATAAATTATGACATAAGTTATACAACAAAAACTTGCTTTCCAAAATAGTCTGTACAACCAAGACGAACTAAAAAGATTAGATAATAGCTTGGACTGATACTTGTCGTTTATTTGATTAATTCTATCGAAGATAAAAGGAAAAGAGAAAGCAAACAATGCTATTATCAAGGGAAAAACAATAATTCCGACAACATCGCTATACCCAATTCCATCTATATAGATATCATTTAAGCGATTTAAAATATCCCTTTGTGTATTATCAGAAAAAACAGTAATAGTATCATGGGCAACTTTGCACATAGGAAATTGCCAATCATTCATACGCAGAAAATTCAAACTATCATTTCGTTCTAAGATACTGTCCAACAAATAAGAATGACACATTAATATACCAACCATAACCTAATTCAAATAACAAAATTATTCCTCTGTATGCCATAATCTTTATAGCATTCCGTATCTTCTATTTCCTTCCATGCTTCCTTGTTCTTTTCATCCACGAACGGAGGACATTCATCGCCGTAGAAGGTATGACATGTGAATGGCTCAAAGTCGAGATGCCAGAGGAAGGATTTGTGTTGGATGTTGTTGAGTTCCATTTTTTATGCTATTATTTCAGTGCTTTCCAATTAACAGTTCGTTCAAACTTCTCTATTTTAACATTTTTATCAACGAACTTCTCACTATCTTTCTGATTACAGAAAAGTACAATATTCTTTTCTGTTGTCTTTGAGCTACCATATATCAATCCATCTACTTGTTCTCCTTTTGCATCACGAAACATGTAACGAAGGAACTCTGTAAACACTTGTGTTGGTATATATTGAAGATGATTGGTGTCTTTTGGGTCAACTCTTTTGGTTATATTTTCATTGAAATGATGCAAAAATTGATTTTCTTGCCAATTCTTCACCCAAAACGATTGTTCCGGTATCGTTGTCAAATCTATCACCTTCAAAACTTTTACAGTTTCAAAAGTACCAACAATCAATCCTAGCGAATCACCTCCAACGCATTCATTAGTGGCAGTTTCCTTTTCATACGAAGCATAGAACATTGATATTCCTGCAGGACTCATTCGATTTGGAAATGCACTATCATCTGGCGGTGATGTGATATTCTCAAAGGCATATTCCACTTTTACATCATCAACCTTGCGAGCACGGTATAATTTCGTTCCTTTAGGAAGTGCTTTCACCAATCCTTGTTCAACTATTAAAGCGCTCAACACACTCAGTATGTCATCAGAATGTCCCTCTTTTTCTTGAATGATATTTTTAAACTCTGGCGTCGCAAGGAATGTGAATCGGCTACGATGTTTTACGGTATTGACAAATCTATCCCATTGATTGGCATATTTAACGCTTCTATCTTCATCATAAATGTCGCTACTAATCCATTGTTCTGTTGTAAAACAACTCTTGATGTCATCATTCAAATCATCATCATCTGTTGTTAAGTCAAGACCATCCATTAGCTCATCTACCGAATCAAAATATGTCAATTTGTTAGGCACTACATATTCACCTATTCTTTTGAAGCCAGGAATTACTTCTTGTTCGTCATCGTAAAAACCATCAGCTAAATACAAGCCAGCATTATCTAATGGTTGGTAATAGAGACCTATTTTCCAAACTATTTGCTCACATAAGGTCTTCATATCACAAACTACATTTTGTTTTCCACAATAAGAACAAGTACCTTGTTTGCCATGTGATTGTATTATTTCGTTTAAGTACTTGTCTTCAAAATGGCAAGTACAAATATATTTGTCAGCAAGATCATAACTTGGCCAGTCCCCATTATCTTGCATTTCCATCATTTTATTCTTTACCCAACCCATAAATTTTCAGTTTTTATTCCAATAATGAACCAAATGGTTGTTTACCTTTTTATTAGGCGAGAAAACACGTATCTCATCTATATCGACATCACAATCCTTTAGATAATCTACAAGCCCTCTACTTAAAATTTTACATTTATCCCATTTGGCAATGAAATAACGATTCGGAGTAACCCTACTAATTCTATCCCAGTCCTTACTGCTTAACTTGCTTTTACTCAAGTCTTGATATATATGGTAAAAACTATGTTTCAGCATCTCTACAGATTGTCTGTCTTTCCAATTATGCGCAAGTAGATACAAATACAAGTAGAAGTCTATACACTTCTCTCCATTATCTGCTTCCAACAATGCCCTCCAAGAACAAGATTGTGACTCTTTTACATAAATGGCAGTTGGATCTATTTGATGTATAATGAAATTTTCAACTCGCTCATTGATATTTTTTTGCTTTCCTAACCAAGCAAAAAAATCTTGTTTTTTCTGCATACAAGATAGAAGTAAGAACGGAGCAACAATCGATAAATGAGAATCGTTTGCTGAATCAAATATTATTTTGACAGCATCATTAGCATTTATTACTAATTGTGAAGAAATATTCTCCTCAGTGAGAGTTTCCGAAGCTAACACTTTTTTCAGTAATTCATCCCAATGTTTGAAAAGCTCAAAACTGTTACTATGATACAACAAGAATATATCATTGAATTGTTTTGCTGGCAATCGCAGCCATATACCAGTTTCAAAAAATCTTTCATTATTATTTAGTAATGGTAAAATATGCTCCCAATTATTATTTGTCAAGCCAAGTAATTCTTCTTCGTCCATGTGGTCAATGGCATATAACAATGCTTTACCTGCTGTTTCGTTAGGATGCTCTATCTTTGCAATTTTATCCATCAAAGCCACATAGTCATTATGACGATTTTTGTCTAATATCATCAATCTTTGAGCGAAATGAGTCAGTAATGGATGTAAAAAGGTATCATTTTTCAAAGATGCAATTTGAAAGAGGTAATCTTCCTCAGTTCCATACAAAGAAGATATTTTCTCAGAAAGAAAGTTACTTTTAAGTCTTATACCCTCATTTTGCTTCGGAAAATATTCCTCCAACAAGGATAACACGTTTGCGTATTCTTTTCCTCCAACTTTTTCATTTAATGCCGTGTCCAGCTCTTTCATCAACATTGCAAATGCAAATAGTTTCTCTTTCTCATCTTTAATGTCTTCCCTAAATAATCTTATTAAACTCGGAAAAGTATCATTCTCTCTTTTCGACTGTTCAAATATGTACAATAATCCATTAGTAAAATTCTCTTTGGCAATTTTACCACTCCAAGGAGCATTAGACAAAGAAATATTGGTAATATTATCTGTAAATTGAATAGAAAAGTCTTCACTTCCAAGTCTTCTACGAGAAACTGACCCAGTGCTCAATGAGACCCATTTTAAAATATCTAAAGGAAGATATTGAAGTAGATAGAAACATAATGCGACATAAGCACTTTGATCCTTGTCCATATAGATGAAAAGGTTCTTATTATTTCCAAGTAAAAGTAAATAAAGAACCAACAAGGACGTGTCATCGAACATACTAAATACGACATTGGAATATCTTGTTTCAAAATTATCGATTTCTATTTTATGTTGATAGAAATCATACTCGTCTTTTTGAGGTCGCCTAAAATAATCGTTCAACACTCTAAAGTCAAAATTTCTATCCATGTCTTTTAAATCAACAATTAGAGTGTGAGTCCAAACACAGCCAGGGCGCTCCATTTCATCCGCATACCAAGTTTTGGCGAAAGCATATTTTTCACCATTCGATAACGGATAGAAGGTCATGTACGAATCTTCTCCTAACTCATTTCTGAAACCTGTCCAATCACTTAGAACTGACATCAAAGATGAGTCGTTGTTCGGTCTTACAGGAAAAGAACTCGCCAATAGTCCATGGCCTTTGTTATAGCCATATAAAGTCTGTTCTATAATCATTCCTTTATAAGTAAATATAATGGTAGTGATAAATCATGTACAAATTCATCTCCTATTTCAACAAATGATCTTTTCCCTTCTCGCGTCTTTGCTTTAATTTCTTTTTTTGTTGCTTCATAATTTCCTTGGTCTTTTGTTGGATATTCTTGCCCCTGTGCGCTTAGACCTATAATTTCAAAATTAGGAATATGATGCTGAATAAAATTAAACAATGCTGGAGAATATTCTTTCAAATATGTTTGGGGGTTGTTTGATATAGTTCCATTGTTTGTCTTCTTGTCCCACCAAGATAACACTATCACTACTTTCTTGAAACTTTTCTTGCTCAACAAGCATTTTAAAACCATGATATTCATAGCTACTACTGACATTGTCTTGATTGAAAATGGCGGAACGTCTTTTGCTGGCATAGGCTTTTCGTCATTTTCTGCTCCATGATCGTCTTCGAATTCTGGCGGTATAACCTCATTCATAAAATACACCAATGTATCCGTATCTGTGAGCCATTCAGAAACTAACTTGGATTCTTTTAGTTCAATAAAGTCTCTGAAATTTTCTCCAAGGAAATCAGGAACCTCAACTTGTAATCTCACATCAGAATCAGCCATCTTAAGATTAATCTGAACTGTTTCATTTTTATCAGAATAGTTGCGGTCAATAAGCGTCATGCTTTTATAGGCATCACTCAATCTGTTTAGCACCGTGAGGTCATCTGCCAAATTCATTTTATCAGCCACGAATTTTATACCCTCAATTTTTTCAGGATGCATTAAACAATACCATAAAGCACCTATATAGGTGGATTTTCCAGAACCTGGCAAACCCGCAATCATACATTTTGTTATACTCATATTCTCTTCCTTATTCATTCAACAATGTTTGCACCCAATTGGATTCTTCGTATTGGCAATTTGTATGGCTATTCAAAGTATTAACAATATACTTGAAAACATCTTTCAGCCCTTGATCTTTCATGTCGTTTGATATAATTTCAAATCTGTTTGAGATGTTTATTCCATAATCATTTTTCATCCTATTTTCCAAATCTAGACTTTGCTTCGAAAACAATTCTTTAACCTCGTCCGTCTGAATCAAGTCTATTTTATTGTATATAATGTCATACACTTTTGGTATATAGAAACCCCCTGCTTTTGCCATACGACTAAGTAGAAGTTGAAAATCATCACAAAAATCGTTATAATCATCTTCGTTATTAACAGATGATGAATCTATAAAAAATATAATATGATGCGAATTGATCAAGCCTTTATCCTGCTTTACTTGTGACAAATTACTAGTATAGACATTCTTGTATGTTTCTCCAGCTCTGTCAGAAATGATAAGTTTATTTAATATATCATTCTTGGACAAAGTTAAAGTTAAGAATTGTCCTTCTAATGTTGTCGTTCTAATATTTCTCTTGGAAGTTTTTAATGACTCATTGCGAATATAAGCTCTGCGTTCAAATCCAACATAAGTATCAGAGTCAATGAATTTGTACCCATCGATTTCTCCAGTACACATAAACTCATGATACAAAGAAGCTACAAACGTTGATTTTCCTACCTCAGAAAATCCTACTAAGGTTACAAGATGGGTATTGTAATCACCTAATACATCATTGATGTTTTCATCTGTCATGGAATCGCAATAGTATTGCGCTATATTTTCTATTGCATCATCCTTTATAACATTGTCGTGCTTTAGCTGTGCAACACCTGCTAAAGACTCTAATATGTCTTTTTTATCTTCCATTGCGTTATTCCTTTAATAAGTCTTCCAATAGTAGTTCATGATACAAATAAACAAAGAACTCTTTTGGGCTCAGTTCAAAGCCTTTTAGATAATCACCATATTCATTAATCCTCGCATTTTCAATTTCATGCAATAACAAAGATGAACCTGATTTTATTTCATCAACAAGGCATACGTCCGTTTCCGCCAAGTTTTTAAGAATTTTCTCTATTTTTTGCCTTTGTCCATTTCCGCCACGTGGAAAAATACGTTGCATTAACTCAATAAAGTCTTCTTTTTGAGGTATCTGCGGCTTATTGATAAAATAATGTTCCAATATCAATTGAATTTTCAAGAAATCATTCGTTTCCTTTAATCCTTTTATGAATTGTGTCATCTCTGCATCCCATGCCATCAATGCCAAAGACTGAATTTTATCAGACATATCCTCGGAGATAGTCTCACCCTGTCGAAAACTATCAATAAACATTGATTGAACAAAGTCTCTTGGATATTTCTTTTCACCGATTACTTCACCCTCTGCATATTGGTCATATTTAAAATATAGCTTATAGAGTACATCTTGATAATTTAATTTTTCCCAATTTCCATGCACTTGAATCATAACGTTTTGTAACGATAATGATCGTAATGCTATATCCTTGTCGTTATCACATTCTTCTATAGCCAGATAGATGCAATAGAAAACAAGTGCGCATTTTATACGTTTGGGGAAATTATAGTTTCCCAAGCCATTGCTTGAAATGTATTCAGCAACGAAATCGTTCAACTCATTACATTCCCGATTCATAACATAGCAATCGACCAATTCCTCAAAATCATCGAATGAGAACGACTCATTGCCAATGTATTCGGAACAGGCATTTGCCAACACGTCTATTTCTGTCTCTTCAAGTGGTACAATAAGACCACATTGCATGAGAATATTGTTTAGTACATTATTCATCACTTTATCATATTATAAAGTTCAACCCACTTGTTGTCTTCCCTGATTTTTTCCAAGAACACTTGATTTCTTATATAGGCAGAGCCTGTACAATCAATCTGTGGGTACATCTTTTGTATTATCTCTTTTGAATTTGGACTCTGTTTAAACTTGTGTCTAACATCACGTTTGGATAATCCGTCCGGAAGTTTCTGCTCGACAACAACCGCTGGTTTATTACCATTCTTCCATCCATCATGTTTTTTCAATGCAACCTTAAATAGCTTGGACTGCTCTTCATCTTTCACAAACTGTTCCCCATCATACTTCTGAACTCTCAAATCCACTTTCAATACATCGTTTTCATTATCATGCTTTTCAATGGAGAGTTCTATGATATTATAGACTGGCTTGTATGTATTATCAGTGACATCTCCTCCAGGATTTAAAGAGCCTGAGTATATATGCACAGCATTGTTATTTATATCACTGTTGGCTATATGTACATGTCCATATAGCTGCAAAGCATACCTTCTATCCAAGTCTTTGGCTATTGTATCTTTATTCAGCAAGAAATCTAATGGATGATGACACATCAGTATGTTAATGACACCATCCTTGCATTTTGCACCACGATACGCTATTTGGGGAAGGAAAAGACGATGTCCGTCTATTCTTTTGGGATCTGGGTCATAATCATTTAAATCACTAATCAATGCTGAGTTCACGCCATACAAATTGACTTGATAGCCTTCGAGGTCATCTTCAAATTCAGACTGCCAATACATAGCTGCACCGTCATACTTATCAACATCTTTTTCTAAAGCACTCAACATAAAAGGTTCTGCATTATCCCTCTCATCATTACAGAAATGATTGTATTCTTTAAAAGGACTATAAAGCTTCTTGATGAATAAAAAATCCTCATCTATCATTTTATTCCACCACCAATCACAATCATTTCCGCAGTTAGATATAGCTTGATGAATGAATTCTCTCACACATTTGGGATGTTCATTTACATTCTTGTCATGGTTGCCAGGAACCGTATAAACTTCTTCGCTTTTGCAAGCTACGGTTTTACATAGTTCTCTGATAAATGAATTGGCTCGTTTATATTCATCAGTAGATCCGCTAAAGGCAATGTCACCACAGATAAGAATTTTATCAAAAGCATTACCTGTGCCTTGACAATAATATTCCAAATCTTGTAGCATTTGGTCTCTTATGTCTGTATAATCATCAGCGGCGTCAAGTTGCTTCTTCCAATGAATATCTGAAAGTTGTAGTAAACGTATTGTTTTCATTTTATTGCTTTTCTATTCTATATCATTATCAAATCATTCGGTTTTTACACCAGCTTTCTTATAGCAATAATTTGATAATTGAGAAAATTTTACGGTTGTATATTCTTGTACATATTCTGGGTGTTTATTATAAAGTTGTAAACACAACTCTGGATAAGAGCGTGCTACAAGTTGTCCTTCTTCTTTTACAATTGCCATCTTTCTGAAATATGCTTCCTTGGATGGGCTGCAAACGCATCCATTACTTCTTGACAAGTATATTTATGTGATTTTTGTATTTTCACAAACGAACGTAAGGTCGAATCCAACAAATGTGTACAATGCTTTTCTTTTACAATAGTAGCAAGGGTTAGAAGTATTTGCCTGGAAATCCACTCATAATCCTTTATAACAGCTGCATTCAAATTAAACTCACTTCCCCTTCTACGTTGAACATCATATATCTTAGCGCAAATCTCTTCTCTTGATAGTCCCTTCAATTCTTCTCTTGAAAATTTTGCGTCTCTAATTGCTATGTCCAAGTCGCTATAGTCCATTGCTTCCAAATCTTCTATTGACTCAACATAGTTAGGGCTTAATTTCTGAGCGTATGTAAAATCAACTTCTTTTCCTTTATAATCATCATTCAAAAGAACATAATATTGGAATGTGCTGAATATTTCTATGTAGCAAAGTAAACTCTTACCGCCTTCTGTATTAGTTTCAGTAAACACTTTTAGTATATGTGCAGGATAATTTGCATCTATCTTGTATCTTTCATTCTCATACAGTATGTCAGGCAAAGATTGGGGCGTGTATGGCCATATATAAGTGTTAATCTTATAAGTTGAAATCCCTGTACTTTCATCAATATCCAATACAGATGCTAAATCTTCACGTTTTACTCCTGCATATAGAGCAATTTCGGTGGCAATCTTTAACAAACCATCTTTTAAGTCTTGGTTAAAATTTGGTTTTCCTTTTGAAAAATTGATACCAAGGAATCCTAAATTGCTCAAATCGTCAAACACCTCAAAGTGGTATTGATCAATATTCTTGGCATCATTTTTCATTTGCTGTTCAACATACGCACGATAATGTTTTGCAGTCTTCTTTTCTGCAAATAGGAATACCTTTTTATTGGTTTCATCTATTCGGTAAAAAGGTTTGCAAGGAGCAGCTTTCCCTTTCTGATACCTAATTTTATGAATTGGCGTTGATGAAAGTTCATTATTTTCAAAGATTCTTCCAGGCAATACCTTTTTGTCCACATTATCTCTATCTAATGAACGAAGAAGTCCTGCTTGGTTTAGAAATACAATAAAAGGTGCGAATATGTCTGTAAATGCCTTATCTCCTTTTGATAAACCACCTCCACATGATTCACATAAAAAATCCCTTGATGTCAAATGACCACCAATTGCATTCGGAATGATATGCTCATCATGGCACTTACATTCATCTAAAGATGGATGTTCACTTAGCTCCTTTCCACAAACGTAACAATATTTCTTCATAAAACTCTATTATCGAGATTCAGTTCTGGCTGATATAATGCCTCATCCGTAAAATTTGTGATTTCTCTTGTTCCTTCACCGAAAGAAAATCCTATTCCAACAATAGGCTTCTGTTGTATGATATATGGTTGGTGATATTTCTTACTTTTGATTTGATCCAAAGCTACCTTTGACAAATCTTTGTCGTTCGGTGAATACTTGAACTCCATGATATAAATAGTCTTTGGGCAGTTTATAACCATATCGATTCTACCATCGGAAGTAGCCACTTCTGATAAAGGACGCATACCTATCAACGTTAATGCAACATGGTAGAAAGAATGGAAATATCCCTCATTGAATTTCTCTTTATGTATGAGATAGGGTATGCTCTTTATGATACTATTAAGCAGACTGATGAACTCTTTGACATCGCCATTATACAAGCTTTTCTTAACTTGTTGATATGGTATTGGAACATTGTCATCAACTAATATAATGTCCAAGCATCGATTTGACATCTCAATAATCTCATTAACCATATTAGCAATATCAACAACGATAATGTCTGTTTGCTCCTTATTGAAGTTTGTCTCAATAAGATAATAGTTGTCTCGGAGATATTGAGTGAAATTCTGAAGGAACTGAGCGAATTGATTGATAGAAGAAAACTTTGAAGGAATCAGGTGTTGTCCTTTGTCCATACCCAAATGATCTTCAATAATCCCCATAATGGAATTTAGGTAATCCAAAAGCTTTTCTCCTTGTTTCAATCTATAGATACCTGTTCTTCTATCCCGATGAATAGATTTATAGACATAAGACCAATGTTGCCATCGTGCATCAAGCCATTCGCTTACATATTCAGATAGTTCATTTTCTAATTTCTTTATTTGCATTCCGTCTATTTCTTATAGAAAAAACGGGCTACTAAGCCCAATCCCCTAAAACAAACTCATTATAGGGTAGGGGAGCATTTCCCAAAAATCATCATTCTTTCAGCCCCTCTTGACATCAGTAGAAGAGCATCTAGGCATTGCAGCATACGTTCCAATCACCCCATAACATACCAGCGGTATAAGAAATGCAATCGCCATACTACCCGTAGTATCCGCTATATACCCCATGATTACAGGGGCAACCGCACCACCCACAATCGTCATGATGAGTAGGGAAGAGGCTAATTTGGTCTTTGTACCCGCATCCCTCAATGCCAGCGAGAAGATAGTCGGAAACATGATGCTCTCTCCCAGATACAGGGCGAAGAACGCAATGAGAGATAAGGTTCCGCTACATACCACTACAATCAATGTGGCTACAAAGGTGAGGATGGCACAGACCAGCAGCACCAGCCTTGGCTGGATATAATTCATGATGACACCACCAGCCAATCTGCCGATAAAGAACAGACCCATTCCGCCAAAGGCGAGATACAGACTGGCAGTCTGCTTCTCTATATGAATATTCTCCTCAGCATAGTTGATGAAGAAACTGTTTACACCCGTCTGGGCTGCCACATAAAGAAACAAGGTCAGCATACCGAAACCGAATGCCATCACTCGCATCGGCTTCTCCTCCACCTTCTCGTTCGTATCCGCCTCATGCGCTCTCCTTGGGTCTGGCAACTTGATCCTTGACAGAACCAGTGCCACAGCAAGCACGAAGATACCCACCAGGGCATAAGGGATGGCGATGTTGACACCCGAGAACAGAAGCTGTCCGCCAACCAGCGGTCCTACAATCCATCCGATACCATTGAGTGACTGCGACAGGTTGATTCTGCTCTCCGCCTTGTCAGGATGTCCCAGTACCGTAGTATAAGGATTCGCACTCGTTTCCAGACAGGTCAGTCCGCATCCTATCACAAACAGCGACAGAACAAAGAAGTAGAAACTGTTGATCCTGCTTCCCGGTATGAACATCAGGGCACCGATACCGAAGAGAACCAGACCGGTTATCACACCCCTCCTGTAGCCCCACTTCCGGATAATCCATCCGGCAGGCAGCGCCATCAGAAAGTAGGCACCATAGACAGCAGCCTGCGTCAAGGCCGACATCGTCTTGCTGATATGGAACGATTCCTGGAAATGCGGATTCAGCACCTCCAGGATGCCATGGGCAAAGCCCCACATGAAGAAGAGGCTGCTGATGATGAGGAAGGGCACCAGATAGTTATGCCCTTCGTATCTGAAGATGGATGGCTTCGTCATGATTCTCTGCAAATTTAAGACTGTCCTTTACTACCAGTGCCAGATAACCGCCGCCACCGGCTCCCGGCATCTTCCATGCCAGTACCTCCTCCATGCGGCTGTAGCGGTCAATCATCGGCTGCACACTTGCCTTTGGTTCTATCACACCATTAATAGACGGATTCACCATACCCGGGAACATCGTAATCTGGGCCTCGAAAGATGCCTTGTATGCTGCCGCAAAGGCATCGAGGTCGTGCGCCAGAATCGCCTTCCAGCAGGCATCAGCTGCATCAGCCAGCGCCTTCACCTTCTCAGGCGTGATATCCTTACCTTCCACCACACTGCATCCCGGTCTTCTCGGTTCCATCGGAATCATCACCAGATGGTCTTCCAGGAATCGGAGAGTCATCTCATCCTGCGTACTCTCAATCTTCTCCGGCCAGAAGTTGTTGTCATAATAATGACGTACCAGACCAGGCACACAGATACCGATAGAATCCTGGGCACCCGAGATGATACCATCATGACGCTCCGGATTGTTCTCAAAGCAGAATACCAGTCGGGCGAGCATCTCCGGATCCATCTTCGGCAACTTCACCGGCC
>OLVY01000587.1_pt1 | contig 26454 bp, 19 predicted proteins | sample 1674261 | NCBI WGS metagenome assembly OLVY01 (sample SAMEA103958155, study PRJEB25191) | human gut metagenome | biome: human-associated habitat [ENVO:00009003]; feature: intestine environment [ENVO:2100002]; material: feces | place: Germany | collected 2013/2015
AAATATGTTTTTATGGTTAATGATAGCTATTCTTGTGGCGGTCTGCTCTGTGGCTGGCTTTATTTATCTCACAAGAAGAATATCAGCTTTTGGCTTTATAAAAAAGCTTTCAAAGGATAAAAAGGTACTTAAATACGCCATAAGTGCAGGTCTTATAGTGCTCACAGGCGGCATAATATGGCTTATATGGGACTGGATAAATGCGATAATCTGTTTGCTGCATCTTGTTATATTCTGGCTTTTATGCGACTTGTTTGTGTTCATTGGAAAGAAGATATCAAAGAAACAGGCAAGCAAATGCCTTGCAGGCTTTATCGCCGTGCCGCTGACGGTGGTTTATCTTGTGGTGGGCTGGTATCTTTGCAATAATGTATGGGAAACTGACTACACACTGAAAACTGATAAGAAGTCAGGTGACATAAGGATAGTTCAATTTGCAGACTCTCACGTTGGCACAACGTTCCATGGGGACGGCTTCGCAAAGTATATGGAAGAGATACAGAAGCTTGACCCCGATGTGGTGCTTATAACAGGCGACTTTGTTGATGATGACACATCAAAAGAGGACATGATACAGTGCTGTGAAGCTCTTGGCAAGCTGAAAACAAACTACGGCGTTTATTTCTCATTTGGCAACCATGACAAGGGATACTATGACCCTTCGTATCGTGGCTATAGCGGTGACGATCTTATTGCGGAGCTTGAAAAGAACAATGTCAACGTATTACAGGACGACACCGTGCTTATCGACGATCGTTTCTACATAATAGGCAGACAGGACAGGTCTGAGGAAATGGAAAAGGGCGGTCACAGAGCATCTATGGAAGAGCTCACAAAGGATCTTGACAGCTCGAAGTTCACAGTTGTAATGGATCACCAGCCTTGTGATTATGACGCTCAGGCGGCGTCAAAGGTAGACCTTGTTTTGTCAGGTCACACACACGGCGGTCAGCTCATACCAATAAACTTCCTTGGCACTCTCATCGGCGGCAATGACCGCACATACGGCTATGAAAAGCGTGAGGACACCAACTTTATCGTGACATCAGGCATTTCAGACTGGGCGATAAAATTCAAAACAGGCTGCAAGTCTGAATACGTTGTTATTGATGTTTCGGAGAATTAAATAGCAGGGCAAAGCAAAAGGGTCAGCGAAAATGCTGACCCTTCAGTCTGTATCAGGGCTTTGAATGCTTTCCTATCGTGATTTTTTTCCAAAATGTTCATCTGCCTTTCGGGTGTTCGCTGTGTCGAAAAACGCTGTGTATAAAAGTTTAGCACAATGTTTACCCGTAGTCAAGCACCGAACTATTGACAAATCACACTTGTGGATATATAATTTACCAAGAAACTACACTTTGAAAAGGAGGTGTGGCAGTGACAAAGGTCATATATCCTGTTATCGGCAGGCAGACTTCCCTGCCCTTTTATCTCACCGGAATAGGCATTTCCGACCCTGAATATCATGTCACAAGGGACAAAGGGCTTGTTTCACATCAGCTTCTTTTTACCTCAGGGGGCGAGGGCAGACTAATTGTCGGAGGAGAAGAATTTGTGCAGACTAAAGGCTCGTCATTTTATCTTCCCCCTAGCGTTCCGCATGAATATTATCCTGCAAATGAAAATTGGATAACAAACTGGATAGTTTTTCGTGGTGAATTTGCGGGGCAAATGCTTGCAAACCTTGGCTTTGACAGCTTTAGATTCTCCCCTGAGATAAACACCCAAAAACCTGCTCAGCTTTTTGAGCGAATTTTAGTTGCCGCTGCCGACCCTGTGAATTGTGGCGAAAAAACTTCCGCACTTGTGTATGAATATATCCTCGCCATGAGGACTGCAATGCTTTTCCCTGACAGCCGAAACAACGTGGGAAGCATTACAAGGCAGGCGCTTTTGTATATTGACAGCCGATACATGGAGGATATCACCGCAGAAACACTTGCAGGACTTTCGGGAGTGTCAGTACAACATTTCTGCCGTGTTTTTAAAGCAGAAACTTCAATGCGTCCCCTTGAATATATTGCAAAACGACGTATCTCTCAGGCAAAATCTCTGCTTCTTAACACCGACTCTGACATAGGCGACATAGGCAAGCAGGTGGGCTATGAGGACAGAAACTATTTCAGCATCGTTTTTAAAAAGCTGGAGGGCGTTTCGCCAAGAGAATACCGTCGTTCAAGAGGAACAGGTTTGTAATAATATTTTAAGCTTTATTAGAATTTTCTTAGCATATTTCAAAGCAAAATGTTCGTATCTTAATAATATGCAAAATATTTCAGATTGACCATACACTCCTTTAAGCTTATAATTGTCATAAGAAAGCAAGAAGCCATGCTTTATGCAAGGAGGATAACTTATGACGATACTAAAAAGGAGCGCGTCAATGGTGTCAGCATTGGTCATGATGATATCTAGCGCAGGCGCTTACAATTGCAGTGCGGAGGGAACAACGGTGAACAATAGCAATACAAATAATACAAGAGAGATAGTTATTGACGGAACTACGGCTCAGCTCAAAGAAAATATGCGCTACAGAGGGGCAGGCATGGTGAGCGCAAACAACTCATCAAGGCTTCTGTTGGATTACAAGGCTGAACACCCAGATGTATATGAGCAGATAATGGAGTATATGTTTGGCAAAGAGGGAATCGGCATTACTCACCTTAAGTTGGAAATGGGTGCGGATATAAACTCATCATCAGGCACAGAACCGTCTGTAATGAGAACAGAGGACGAAAAGGCTGACGTAACAAGAGGCGCGGCATACCAGCTTGCCGCTGACGCAAAGAAGATAAATCCTGACCTCACCTTGGATATGCTTTGGTGGAGTGAACCAAAGTGGGTATCTGACGCTTCAGACGTTTATGCTGCAAGATACAAATGGTATAAAAACACCCTTGACTCCGCTTATGAAACATATGGACTTGAATTTGACTATGTAAGTGCTGTGCAGAATGAGCGTGGAGCTGACCCTGAATGGGTGAAATATCTTTCCTCACATCTCAAAAGTGAAAAAAACACCCCTTATGACTACTCAAAGATAAAGATAGTCGGTGGAGAAGAGGTCTGCACATGGGGCTTTGCTGACAGAATGTATGAGGACAGCGAACTTATGAACGTTGTTGACGTGGTGGGAAGCCATTACACAAGCGAGTCCACCGAGAACGCACAGAAGCTTGCATATGAAGAAAACAAAGAGCTTTGGTTCAGCGAAGCAAGCTCGCCAATGGCATATGCGCAGGGTACATACAGATATGACGGCTCAGGTCTGGCAGGCATAAACGGCACCCTTGATATTGCAAACAGAATAATCGGAATGTATCCCAACGGCAAAATGACACTTTATGAGTATCAGCCTGTTGTATCGGCATACTATGACGGCGCTTGCTACTGTCAGAAACAGCTTATCTCAGCCTGCGACCCTTGGAGCGGTTATTATATGCTTGACAGCGGATTTTATATGTCTCTGCATTTTTCACAGTTCATTGAAAAAGGCTGGGCGTTCGTTGACAGCGGCTGCTACAGCGACGGCAAAAAAGGCGGTGACGGCCACGCTATCGTCGACGCTGTTTACAGCTATATGACCGCCACAGACACAGAAACAGGCGATTACAGCACTGTTATCACAAACACTACAAGCGAGCCTATACAGTATGACCTCAAGGTATCAGGACTTGACAAGGCGTCAAGCAACGTGAGCGTATGGGAAACAAGAGGTCCTGACAGCATTGACGGCAGCTATGACGAGAATTATTTCAAGAAAACTGAGGATATAACCCCTACAGAGAACGGCGGAGCTTATACATACTCTGTGACAGTGAAGCCAAATTCTATTGTGACAATTTCTACTATTACACCTGAGCGCACAGAATACAAAAACGCTGACGAGAGCGAACGCACTGTTTTGAAGCTTCCATATTCGGACGATTTTGAGTATGCAGGCTATCCTGAGAATTATCTTTCATCAAGGGGCAATGCGCCAAGATACACAACAGATCAGGGCGGCGCTTTCGAGGTGGAAAAGACCGACAAGGGCAATATGCTAGTTCAGCAGATAACGGCTGACATGAAAGCCAACGAGTGGGGCTACACACCCGAACCTGTGACTACATTCGGTGACGACAGGTGGTATAACTACTCTGTGAACGTTGACGCTGCTTTTGCGACTTCGCAGGACGCAGAATCAAACTATGTGGGCGTTGGTCTGAGATACACGCTTGGCTGCAATTCATACAGTGGCTATTGGATAAAGCTTTATGAGAACGGAAGCTGGGAGCTTAAAGCAAATGACGGCACTCTTAGCAGTGGAAGCATAGACGGCTTTGACGGAACAGCTTCTCACAAGCTTAAAGTCGAGACTGTAAACAACGTTATCCGTGGATATATTGACGGAAACATGGTGGCTGAATACACTGTGAACGAGGGGGAATCTCTTATCGGCGCAGGCAGAGCGTCACTTTTCAGCTCATACAACAAAAACAGCTTTGACAACTTCTCTGCTGAACCTGTGGAGGGCAGTGACACATATGTAACTCGCTTTGACGAAACAGACTCTTGCTTCACTTTTGTGGGCAACTGGGAACACAACCTTATGAGCAGCTTCAAAAACTACAAACGAACCATATCAAATGGCGCAGAGGGCGACTCTTTCACAGTAAACTTTGAGGGAACAGGCTTTGCGCTTTCAGGTGAAACAAAAGAAAACGCTATACTCGGGGTATCAATAGACGGAGGTGATGAACAGCTCGTGACAGTTTCAAGGACAGGTCAGCGTGAGATATCATGCCATTTTGAAGGCTTGTCTGAGGGCGCTCACACCGCAAAGGTAACCATAAAATCAGGCAAATATACAATTGACGCTATGCAGGTAACAGGCGGAAAGATACCATTCGAGAAGAAAAAGCCTGCGAAGTCTGAAAGCACTAAGTCAGGCAAAAGCAAGCTTCCTATAGCCGTAGGCGCAGGCGTTTGCGCTGCTGCGGCAGTTGGTGCAGTGATATACGGCATAGCGAGAAAGAAGCGTAAGGAAAATAATGACTAAAATAAGCAGAACAACAGACATGACACAAGGCAGTGAAATGCGACACATAATAATGTTTTCACTGCCATTGCTTGCAGGAAATCTTTTGCAGCAGACATACAATATAGTGGACACTATGGTGGTGGGGCGTTATCTGGGCGATGACGCCCTTGCCGCTGTTGGTGCTACAGGCTCTATCACTTATCTTTTTTACACCCTTTGCATAGGGCTGTCGGTGGGTGCAGGAATAATTGTCGCACAGTATTTCGGTGCAGGCAAGAAAAAAGCCCTGCAGTCGGCAGTATTCAACTCAGCGCTTGTCACGGCTATATTCGGCATTGTAATAAGCCTTTTATCCGTGCCTGCCGCAAAACCTATATTGGAGCTTTTGAAAGTTCCTGACAAGCTTATCGGAGATTCTGTGGCGTATATGCAGATAGCCTGCGGCGGAACGATAGCGGTGGCAGCATACAACTGGATAAACGCCATAATGAGGGCTTTGGGCGACTCAAAAACACCGCTGATATTCTTGGGTGCAGCAAGCTTGCTAAACGCCCTCCTTGACCTGCTTTTTGTGGTGGTATTCAAATTCGGCATAGCAGGTGCTGCATGGGCGACGGTGCTTACACAGGCGCTTTCCGCCATTTCTTGTATTGTGTACTGTTTTGCAGTGAGCGGAGAGATAAAGCTCACCGCCGACGATCTGCACGCCGACAAGGACATGATGAGCCGCTGTGTGAAAACAGGCGTGCCTATCGCCATACAAAACGGACTTATCTCGGTATCAATGGTGGCTCTCCAGCGTGTGACAAACGGCTTTGGCGAAACGGTCATGGCGGCATACACAGTTTCAATGCGTATCGAGCAGTTCGTTCAACAGCCGTTTTCTTCACTTAATGCGGCGGTTTCAACATTCACAGGACAGAATATCGGCGCAGGACAAGAAAAACGTGCGCAGAAAGGTCTTGCTTGTGCAATAAAGATATCGGTGATATTCTCGGCAGTGGTGCTTGTACTGTTCACACTGTTCGGTGGAGCGATAACATCTTGGTTTGTCAAGGGCAAGACTGTTATAAGCATATCGGCAAAAGCGCTTATCATAACCTCACTTTTCTACTGGTCGCTGGGTATTATCCACACCACAAGGGGCTTTTTGAACGGCGCAGGCGATACAAACTATGCCCTTGTAAACGGCATGGCGGAGGTAATATGCAGGATAGGTCTTTCACTTATCCTCACAAGGATAGCTTTCATAGGCTATTGGGGCATATGGTACACCACCGCTGCAACGTGGTTTGTGACTGCTATGGTGAGCCTTATAAGATACAAGGGTGGAAAATGGAGGCTTCATTCAATTGTAAAATAGATATTCATAACTGCTGTACCGATTCGGTGCGGCAGTTTTTTTGTTGAAACAGTTTCACATTATATATGAAATATTCATATGAAACCATATTGAAAATTCATAGTGCAGTGGTATAATATAATAAAAGGAGTGACGAGCAATGAACATTACCGAATTTGCAAAAGCCGCGGGAGTATCAAAATCTGCTGTGAGCAGATATTTTAACGACGGCTATGTGAGCGAAGAAAAGCGCAGGCTTATTGAAGCCGCCATAGAGGCCACAGGCTATGCCCCAAGCGTTCAGGCGCAGAACGTGAGAACAAGGGTGACAAAGCTTGTGGGAGTTATTATACCAAAGCTTTCAAGCGAGAGCTGTGCAAGAGAAGTGGAGGGAATAAGTCAGGTACTCAGTGAGCAGGGCTATCAGCTTTTGCTTGTGAACTCTGCCAACGACCCAAAGAAAGAAGTGGAATATCTGGAGCTTTTCCGAAGCAATCGTGTTGACGGAGTTATCTTTTTGGCTTCTGTTTTCACTCCGCTCCATGACGCTGTGCTGAAAAAAATGCGTGTGCCGGTGGTAATTGTGGGACAGGAATACAAGGGTGCAAACTGCGTTTGTCATGACGATTACAAAGCCGCCTATACCGCAGAGAAGCTTATGCTTGACAAAGGCTGCAAAAAGCCCGCTTTTATCGGTGTTACCGAGCAGGATAAGGCGGCAGGTCAGGCAAGAAAAGACGGGTTTCTCCACGCCCTTTCTGATAACGGCATCAACATTGAAAAGTCTGATATGCAGACGGCTGAATTTAAAATGGACTCAGGCTACAAAAGGGCTTTGACATTACTGAGAAGCGGCAGAAGGTACGACCACATTTTCTGTGCCACCGACAATCTTGCCGCAGGCGCGCTCCTTGCCTGCCGTGAGCAGGGATTGAAAGTACCAGAGGATATAATGATAGCAGGTATTGGCGACTCTCAGCTTTGTAATGTCACGTCCACTCCCCTGACCTCTGTGCATTTTCATTATCGCACCGCAGGCATAGAAGCGGCACAAATGCTGCTCAATTCACTTAAGCGAGAAAGCTCTATACCAAGGACACTGACGCTCGATTTTGAGCTGGAAGAGCGTGAGTCTACAGAGAAAAAAATGTGAAACTGTGTGAAACCTTGTAATACCTCCTTGTAAGTTTATATTATTTGTCAATAGACAAATACACTGCCATGGGTTATAATATAGTTAATGAAATCGGTATCACATAAATGATGAAACTGATAAAATAACATAGTTCGGACAAAATAATAAAAAAGCAAGCAAAGGACGGGATATTATGGATCACAGAAGTTCAGCTCGTGAGATACTTTCTGCTATAGGCGGAAAGGAAAATCTGGTCAGTGCCGCACACTGTGCCACAAGATTAAGACTTATAATCGCAGACAACTCAAAGATACAAAAGGATACCCTGGAGAACATTGATGTTGTAAAGGGCGTTTTTGAAGCTTCAGGACAGCTTCAGATCATCATAGGCACAGGAACGGTAAACAAGGTCTATGATGAATTTATCGCAGAGGCAGGCGTGGAAGCCTCTTCCAAGGACGAAGTCAAGGCTCAGGTGGCTCAGAAGCAAAACTGGTTCAAAAGACTTATCAAAACTCTCGGCGACGTATTCGTACCTATAATCCCTGCTATCGTTGCAGGCGGTCTTATCATGGGAATAATGGAAGCCTTGAATTTCATGGCTTCAAACGGCTTTATCTCCCTTGACACAAATGGATATGTTTTCACCATATTCAAACTGCTTTCAAATGCAGCGTTCACATTCCTGCCGATACTTATTGGCTATTCTGCAACTAAGGTGTTCGGTGGCAACCCTTATCTTGGTGCGGTAATAGGAATGTTCCTTATCCACCCTGACCTGCAAAACGCCTGGACAGTTTCCACAAACGGATATGAGCAGACTTTCTCCATATTTGGTCTGTTCAACGTTCACATGGTAGGTTATCAGGGTCATGTAATTCCTATCATAATCGCTTCATTCATTCTTGCGACTATGGAGAAAAAGCTTCACAAGAAAGTGCCTGACATTGTCGACCTTTTCGTTACACCTCTTGTGAGCCTTACAGTAACAGCTTTCCTCGTTTACACCTTTATCGGTCCTGTATTCGTTGCCCTTGAAAATGGCATTATCACAGGCGTTCAGAAGCTTATCACTATCCCATTCGGCATTGGCTCGTTCATAATGGGCGGTTTCTATTCAACAACAGTTGTTGGCGGTATACACCATATGTACACTGTTATCGACATTGGTCAGCTTGCTAAATATGGTGCGACCTATTGGCTTCCTCTGGCATCTGCCGCAAACATGGCTCAGGGAGCAGCCTGCCTTGCAGTGGCAGTAAGAAGCAAGAACAATAAGATAAGATCAATGGCTTATCCGTCTGCTCTGTCTTGTATGCTTGGCATAACAGAGCCTGCAATATTCGGTGTAAACCTTAGATTTGTAAAGCCTTTCATATTCGGTTCTATCGGCGGTGCTTGCGGAGCAATGGTCGCTTCTATCCTCCACCTTGGCGCAACTGCAACAGGTGTAACAGGAATATTTGCAATACTTCTTACACTCAACCACCCAGTGAAGTATATAATCTCAATGGCTGTAGCAATGGGCGTTGCATTCACTCTTACTTGGCTTTTCGGCACGAACAACGAGCAGATAAGAAATGAGAACAAGACTTCCGAAAACAAGACAGAAAAGGCTGAACAGCCTGCACAGGCTATGGAAACAAAGACTGAAAATGCAGACGTAGCAGATGACGGCATTATCACAGCTCCGCTTAGCGGCAAGGCTGTAAAGCTTGAAAACGTTCCTGATCAGACATTTGCGCAGGGCATACTTGGTCTTGGTGCGGCAATAGAACCTACTGAGGGCAAGGTCGTTGCACCTGGCGACGGCAAGGTCGAAACGCTTTTTGACACTTTCCATGCAATTGGTTTGACGCTTGACAACGGAAAGGAGCTTCTTATCCACGTTGGAATAAACACTGTTGAGCTTAAAGGCGAGGGCTTCAAGGCTTACGTTTCTGAGGGCGACAGAGTAACAAAGGGACAGACGCTTATCACTTTCGATACGGACTTTATAAAGAGTAAGGGCTATCAGACTATCACACCTGTTCTTGTGGGCAATTCAGACGAATTTGCCTCCGTTGAGGAGCTTGCAGAAGAAGGCACAGAAGTGACTATAGGAGATAAGCTAATAAAGGTAAACGCATAAAGTACAGACAAACCGTCAATAATCATAGTCAACGCATTAAAAGGAGAGGATATAAATGGATAACAAAGAAAAACTGAAAAACAGAGAAAGAATAAAGAACGCAAAATGGCGTCAGAGATTTCATATCGAACCGCCTGACGGCTGGCTCAATGACCCGAACGGTCTGAGCTTTTACAAGGGCGAATATCATGTTTATTTTCAGTACAGCCCAATTGCCGCTGACGGTCACACGCCAAGAGGCTGGGGACATTATCACGGCAGCGACCTTATGCACATGACTTATGACAGAGCAGTTATGATGCCTGACATTCCTGAGGACAGCCATGGTGTTTACTCAGGAAGCGCAATTGAAAATGACGGTGTTCTGCATATTTTCTACACAGGTAATGTGAAGATGATAGGCGATTATGATTATGTCAAAGCCGGCAGAGGTGCGAACGTTATCCACGTCACCACCACAGACGGCAGCAAAATGAGTGAAAAGCAGGTACTTCTCAGAAACAGCGACTACCCTGATTTCTGCTCATGCCATGTGAGAGATCCAAAGGTGTGGAAAAAGGGCGACATATGGAAAATGGTGCTCGGTGCAAGAACTCTTGACGACGAGGGCTGTGTGCTTGTATACGAATCTGACGATCTTATAAACTGGAAATACACCGGCAAGGTATACAAAGAGGGCTACGGCTATATGTGGGAATGCCCTGACTATTTCAAGATAGACGGCAAGGGCTTTTTAAGCACCTGCCCGCAGGGTATGCCTCACTATGAAACAAAGTGGCAAAACCTTAACGAATCAGGCTACTTCCCTGTTCAGGGCAAGCTTGAGGACAGCGTTCTCGGTGACTTCACCGAGTGGGACATGGGCTTTGACTTCTATGCACCGCAGACATTTCTTGACCCACATGGCAGGAGAATACTCATAGGCTGGCTTGGCATGGATAACAAGGTCTATGGCAATGCCACCACTGAGCTTGGCTGGCAGCACTGCCTTACCATACCGAGAGTTGTAACTGTTGCACCCAACGGCAAGCTCAGACAGCAGCCTATAGCTGAATTTGACGAGCTTAAAAGCAACGCACGCCGTCAAAGCAGCGGTCAAACTGCAGAATATCCTCTGCCATTTGAGCTTGACGGTGAGCCTGCGGACAGCTTCAGCATATCTCTTGACGGCAAGCTGGAACTTAGTTTTGATAAAGAAAAGCAGCTTTTTTCAATGAGATTTACCGATGAAAAATACGGCTGTGGCAGAACAGTAAGAAACGCAGAGATAGACAGCGTGAGAAATATAAGAGTTATCGCAGATATGTCAAGCATTGAGGTATATATCAATGACGGCGAAACTGTGATGTCAACAAGAATATATCCCGATAATGACAGCGTAATGCTTAAAGTAAACGGCTTTGAGGCACAGGTCTGGGACATCTGAGAGGAGGAACTGCAATGGGAAACACACTTTTTGCCATTGGCGAAGCACTGATAGATTTTATTCCTGCACAGACAGGCTGTGCCTTTGAAGAAGTAACGGCTTTCAGCCCTAAAAGCGGCGGAGCGCCTGCAAACGTCTGCGGAGCGTTCACTATCCTTGGTGGAAACTCGAAATTTATCACTCAGCTTGGTGATGACCCATTCGGAAGAAAGATAGCAGGCGACCTTGCAAGGGCTGGAATCGACACTTCCCTTGTGAGCTTCACCGACAAGGCGAACACAGCTTTGGCTTTTGTGAGCCTTGAAAATGACGGCAACAGGACGTTCTCATTCTACAGAAAGCCCTCCGCAGATATGCTTTTTTCAGCGGAGCAGGTAAAAGAAGAATGGTTTGAGGACGCATACGCACTGCATTTTTGCAGTGTTTCCCTTGGAGATTTTCAGATGAAAGACGCACACAAAAAGGCTATCGCCTATGCACGTCAAAAAGGCGCAATGATAAGCTTTGACCCTAATCTGCGTTTTCCTCTTTGGAACGACAAGAAAGCTCTGCATGATACCGTGAATGAGTTTATACCAATGGCTGACATTGTAAAAATATCAGACGAAGAGCTTGGATTTATCACAGGTGAAAACGACATCAAAGCCGCTCTGCCAAAACTTTTTACAGGCAATGTGAAGCTTGTGATATACACCTGCGGCTCAGAGGGTGCATATGCTTTCACAAAGAACGCACAGGCATTTGCAGAGAGCGAAAAGGTGAAAGCCGTTGACACAACAGGTGCAGGGGACGGATTTATAGGCTCGTTCCTATATGCACTAAAAGCTCTCAATGTGACCGCTGAAAGCCTTTGTGACCTTAACAATGCACAGCTAGAAAGCTGTATAGCGTTTTCAAATAAATTCTGCGGTGAAAGCGTTAAACATCAGGGCGCTATCGACTCCTACAGAAAAATAGAATTTATATAAATTTGCATAATAATTATCCTTTAATAATACATTTTCTTAAAACAAAGCCTTCCCCTTTTGGGAGGGTTTTTGTTTTCGGCAAAATTTCACAAAACATTATGCAGTATATGTAGGGGACGGCGCCCTCGACGTCCCGCTTTTACGTTTTTGAAAGGCTTGTTTTTTAATACGTTTTAGCATAGTAATATGATACTTTGTGAAAATTTGACAAAAGATAAGATATACTATATAATAGAGATTGTATGACTATTTTTACAGGAGAATTATTATGAACGAAAATAAAAACAGAGCAACCTTTCAATCACGATTGGGATTTATACTTGTATCCGCAGGGTGTGCCATTGGTCTTGGCAACGTGTGGAAATTTCCATACATCTGCGGACAAAACGGTGGCGGAGCTTTTCTGTTCCTATACCTTATCTGCCTTGTGCTGTTGGGGCTTCCAATACTCATATGCGAATTTGCCATAGGCAGAGGAAGTAGCCGAAGTCTTTCTCAGGCTTTCAACCGACTTGAAAAGCCCGGTAGCCGATATCACTGCACAAAATACACGAGCATTGCAGGAAACTATCTGCTCATGATGTTCTACACCATGGTCACAGGCTGGATGTTATACTACGCTTTCAAATACGCCACTGGCTCGTTGGACGCTTCAAGCACAGCGGCAACGGCTGAGGCTTTTAAGGATATGCAGGCTTCCCCGTGGCTCATGCTCATATTCTCGGCTATCGTTATCATACTTTGTATTGGTGTTTGCGCACTGGGATTGCAAAACGGCATTGAAAAGGTAACGAAAATTATGATGATACTGCTTATGGCGCTCATGGTGGTGCTGGCGGTGAACTCTATCAGGCTGAAAGGCGCTTCTGAGGGGCTTAAATTCTTTCTTGTGCCGGACTTTGACGTCTTTAAAGAAAAGGGCTTCACATCAGTGCTTTTCGCCGCAATGACTCAGGCGTTTTTCACACTAAGCATAGGCATAGGCACAATGGAGATATTCGGAAGCTATTTGAAAAAGGACCGCACTCTTGTAGGCGAGTCTGTGAACGTTATCGTTCTTGACACTGCCGTGGCTGTCGTTGCGGGACTTATCATAATCCCTGCCTGCTTTGCATACGGCATCGAGCCTGACTCAGGTCCGTCACTGCTTTTCATCACTCTGCCTAACGTTTTCCACCATATGGCTTCAAGCCGTTTGTGGGGAATATTCTTCTTCATCTTCATGTCATTTGCGGCTCTTTCCACTGTTATCGCAGTGTTTGAGAACATTATCACAATGTCGGTGGAACTGTGGGATTGGAGCAGAAAAAAATCACTTATTGTAAACCTTGTGATGATACTTGTGCTTACAATGCCTGCTGTGTTTGGTTTTAACCTGCTGAAAAATATTCAGCCAATGGGCGCAGGTTCGACTATCATGGACCTTGAAGACTTCTTGGTATCATCGAATCTTCTGCCACTTGGCTCTCTTGTGGGAGTGCTTTTCTGCGTTCGCAAAAACGGCTGGGGCTGGGAGAACTTCATCAAGGAAGCCAACACTGGCAAGGGCAAGCATATCCCTGACGGACTTCGCAGCTACATGGCCTACGTTGTGCCTGCACTTATATGCTTCATCTACCTCAAAGGATACTATGACACATTCTCAAACAGAAGTCTACCGGTCCTTATAGGCTGGATGTGCTTTGCGGTGATACTTCTTGCGCTGATATTCTGGGCAGCTTTCTCAAAAAGCAAAAAAAATTTGGAAAATCCTATTGACAAATAGAAAATTTGGCTATATAATAAACCTTGCGTGATGTTTCACGAAAAATCGTATAATGATAAACGCTATAAAAATAAACTAAAAGGTGGTGGGTGAAATGAGAAATATTCTTTTTGATCTTCTAAAGACTAACGAGAATACAAGTCTTGCAAATAATGTAAGTTCAATATGCCTTTTTTTTGATCTGTTATAGGCAGTTACATTATGCTAATTTACAGGATTATATCGGAAGAATATGAAATTTATCCCGAAAAGGAGGGAATACATGAAGTTTTTTGACGTTTTGCCACAGCTTGCAGAAAACGAACTGCTAAAGCGTGGAGTTATGACTGACGAGCTGCTTTACTGCGTAAAAGCTGACCTTGACGGTGAGGGCGGATATGTGGACGTATACATAACTTTCACAAAAGACACCCTTTGCATACTCCGTGGCTATGAAGAATACGGAAAAATGAAGCGTGGGCAGAAAAGAAAAAATCTCGTAAGCTTCACAGTATCAGGCTATGATGAATACCCCATAGACAGCATTGAAGAAATGTTTGTTGACCGCTATGCAAATTCCGCAAGACTTATGATAAAGGACAAGTCCGGCAAGGAGTTTCCTATAGCGAGGTTCTCACTTGGCTTTGCTGACAAATTTGAGAAATTCAGCCAGCGTGTGAACTGCACAGTCAAGAACGAGCCTATCGACGACCGCCTGCTGGAAGGAGTAAAGACCCACTGCCCTACCTGCGGTGAGCCTTATCCTGACCCTAACCGCCCTGTCTGTCCGAGATGTGTAGACAGACGCTCGGTGTTCAAACGTCTGCTTTCTATGTTCGGTGAATTTAAGGGTGCGGTATTTCTCATACTGCTCACCATAGTTTTAAGCAACGTTTTCGCAGTGCTTTCGCCGATATTCGGCTCTCAGATGCTCTATGATGATGTGCTTGCGGAAAACGGAAAATACTATGGCAAGATACTCATGATAGTAATGCTCATAGTTGGCATAAACATTGCAGGAATGATAATGCGTATCATTTCAGGCATTATAACCTCAAAGGTCGTGCCTGTTGTTACGCACCGGCTTAGGGTGAAGATATTCTCCTCAATGCAGCGGCTTTCCCTTGACTTTTTCACAAGCAAGCAGACAGGCTCGCTTATGTCCAGGGTCGACAGAGATAGTCAGAACATCTACTGGTTTTTCACGGATATAGTGCCGTATGGTCTTACAAACGTGGTAAAGATAGTGGGCATTGCGGTGATAATGCTCACAATTTCGCCACTTCTGTCACTTGGTATAATCCTCACTATCTCGGTGATAGAGATAGTTCAGCACCAGTTTTACAAAAGCCAGCGCAAGCTTTACCGCAAATATGATGTTGCAATGCGTTCTGCAAACTCGGTGCTGTCTGACGTTATGAACGGTCAGCGTGTGGTAAAGGCTTTCGCCCGTGAGGACAGAGAGATAGAACGCTATAGGGTAAAAAACACTGACGCATTTTTAATAAACTCAAGGATAAACTCACGAATAGCAAACACTATCCCTGTTATATGGACGTTCTATAGGATAGTAAACAAGCTTGTTTTCTGCCTTGGCGCAGTGCTTGTTATAAAAGGTCACATACTATTCGGCGCACTTTCAGCACTTATTTCCTATACCGAAATGGCTATGGATCCTATCAACTTTTTCACATGGATAGGCGACCGCTGGGCAAAATGTATGGACGCCGCATCAAGAATGTTTGAGATAATGGACGCTCTGCCTACTGTAAAAGAGGACGAACACCCTGTTCACATGGAAAACATGAGGGGCGATATCGAGCTTAAAAATGTATCCTTTGAATATGAAGCAGGACACCCTATCATAAAAAACGTTTCTTTCAAGGTGCAGGCCGGACATATGTTTGGAATCGTTGGTAAAACAGGTGCAGGAAAATCCACTATCATAAACCTTATGGCAAGGCTTTATGATGTAACAGGCGGTGAGATAACCATTGACGGCGTGCCTATCAGGAAGATAGCTTTTGACGATCTGCGCAGAAATATCGGTATAGTTTCACAGGAAACTTTCCTTTTCATAGGGTCGATAGCTGACAATATCCGCTATGCAAACCCTGACGCCACCATGGAAGAAGTTATCGAAGCGGCAAAGTCCGCAAACGCACATGAGTTTATAACAAAGCTCCCTGAGGGCTATAACACTAAGGTCGGCGAGGGCGGAATATCCTTGTCAGGCGGTGAAAAGCAAAGAATATCTATCGCAAGGGCTATCATTCAGAAGCCTAACATACTTATCCTTGACGAGGCGACCGCTTCCATGGACACAAGGACAGAGCGAAAGATACAAGCCGCTATCGACAATCTGAAACAGGGCAGGACGATAATCTCTATCGCACACCGCCTTTCCACTCTCCGTGACGCTGATATGCTCTGCGTTATCGAAAATGGTGAGCTTAAAGAAATGGGTACACATGACAAGCTCATAAAAGAAAAAGGCAAATATTTCGAGCTTTACAAACTGCAATCAGAGGCATTGCAGTTCATAAACGAATAATAAGGAGATGAACACAATGGCTGAAAATATTACCGCTGAGCAGGAGGTCTACGAGGTCGATAAGCTTAATTTGCTTGACTGCAAAAAGATACGCCTTGCAAAGGAAGAAAGCGGTTATCTTACCCTCGATTATGAGGGCAGGACTTATCACAAGGTAAACCCCACAAGACTCATACCATTTTACTCAAAGACCACCTACATAAGCCTTTCATACGAAAACTCCGAAAAAGAATTTCGTGAGATAGGCGTTATAAAAGATATGGCGGAGCTTGACGGTGAACAATACAAGCTTCTTGACAGCTATCTTGAATACAAATACTATATGCCTGAGATAACAAAGGTCTACAGCATAAAAGACAATATGCGTGGTGCGATCTTTGTAAAGGCTGACACAACTTCAGGACAGAAAACTATCTGTATCCGTGACTGGTATCAGAATTTCAGAATGATAGGCTATGATTATCTCTACGTCAACGACGCAGACGGCAACAAATATTTTTGCCCTGACATTCATAAGCTTGACAGAAAAAGCCGTCAGGTGCTTGAAATGTACACCTAAAAGGTGTCAGACCACACTGAAAGGAGTGTGAAAATATGGATCTAAAAACTTCCCTGCCACAGAATGCCCCGGCAGACATTGTTTACTCTCTGCCTGCAAACTTCACCTGTAAGGGCGAGAAAATGGACGGTCATTTCTGCGTGACAAAAGAAAAGATATATGTGTACAACGGCAGTGAGATAATACTTGAATATGGCATACAAGATTTCTCCGAGTTTGAGTGCAAACAGCAGATAGGCACTTCAATGGTTCAGGGAACGCTGAAAAGCGGTGAAACTATCTGCTTCTGCGGTTTTTCGCAGGATCAGTTTCTCAGATACGCCGAGCTTATGAAGCTTCTTGACCACTGTTTGCGCACAGGCGAGCTTATGGAGATAACTGACACGGAAGAGCCTGTATGCCCGAAATGCGGTCTGCCGCTGGAGGGCGCAAAGGAATGTATCTACTGCACAGGCAAGGGCAAGACAATGGTCAAGCTCATAAAACGCATTGCGCCATACAAGAAATATTTTGCGATCGCAGTTATATGCACGATACTTTCCGAGCTTATATGGGTGCTTGCACCATATCTTGACAGAGTTATAATCGACAAGTATGTTACCCCGAAAAACACCCATTGGGCAGGACTTGCAGGAGTTATCATCACTATCGTCACCCTGCTGCTTCTGGCAGGAGTGTTCGAGTTTTTCAACATGAAAAACAGCTTCAAGGTCGCACTCAATCTGGGACGTGACCTTAGGCAGGAGATATTTGAAAAGTCACAGCAGCTTTCCATGAACTCCATATCAAAGCGAACAGCAGGCGAGCTTATCAACCGTGTTTCAAGCGACGCCGCAAAGCTTGAGGACTTCATCACTGCAAACGGCAAAGACGCCATAGTAAAAATACTTTCCCTTGTGATAATAGGCATACTGCTTTTTATTATGGACTGGCGGCTTGCGCTTATGACAGTTTTGCCTGTGCCGATAGTTTTCATAATAGTGCAAAAGCTTTTTGACGCCATGGCGATACGCTACACAAAGGTATGGAAAAACGGCGTTTCTCATGGAGAAACTTTGCATGATATCTTAAACGGCATAAGAGTTGTAAAGTCCTACGGCAACGAGGTAAGGGAGATACAGCGCTACACAGAATGTTCCGAACGCTGGGCGAAAAGCTGTGTTCGTGCGGAAATGATGTGGTATCTCACCATTCCTGCCTCAGAATTTATCCTCACCATTGGTAACTTCTTCGTACTGTATTTCGGTGGAAACATGATTCTCGACCACACCATGACATTAGGTCAGCTTATACAGTTCACCACCTACGTTGCAATGCTTTACGAACCTATACGCTGGCTCATACAGATACCGAGAAATCTTGCGGACACCTCAGTTTCCGCAGGCAAGGTCTTTGAGATACTTGACGAGGACACTGACGTTCGTGATTGTGATGACCCTATTGACCTTGACATTCAAGGCGATATCGAATTTGACGGCGTTTATTTTGGATACAAGGTATACAATCCTGTGCTGAAAGACATAACCTGCAAGATAAACAAGGGCGAAATGATAGGCATTGTGGGACACTCAGGTGTGGGAAAATCCACAATGATAAATCTTATTCTCAGACTTTATGACTGCACGCAGGGAGAGATACGTATTGATGGTGTGAACATAAAGGATATCGCACAGCACAGCCTGCGTTCACAGGTGGGCGTGGTGTTGCAGGAAACTTTCCTTTTTGACGGAAACGTACTTGAAAATATAGCATATGCAAAGCCTGACGCTACCTTTGAGGAAGTAATAAGGGCAGCGAAAATTGCGAATGCACATGACTTTATCACAAAGCTCCCTGACGGCTACAACACCCGAGTGGGCAACAAGGGCTATCAGCTTTCGGGCGGCGAACGTCAGAGAATTGCCATTGCAAGAGCGATACTCCATGACCCTAAGATAATAATACTTGACGAGGCGACGGCTTCTCTTGACACTCAGACGGAGAAGCAGATACAAGACGCTTTGGGCAAGCTCACAAAGGGCAGAACGACAATCGCCATTGCTCACAGACTTTCCACCCTCAGCAATGCCGACAGGCTTATCGTCCTTGACAAGGGCAGACTTGCAGAGTTCGGCACTCACGCTGAACTTATGCAGAAAAAGGGCGTATACTACAAGCTCGTTATGGCTCAGCGCCAGACCACAAAAATGAAAAAAGCCCAACCGCAGACCTGTTAAGCACTTGACATTATCACGGCAATGTGGTAGAATACAATAGTAAAATCTCATATCGGGGAATGATGTTCTCCCCTGGGAAACCTAAACCGCTTATTAAGCTGATGACTTCTGTTTTTTACGCAGGAGTTGTCAGCTTTTTTGATTTCTGGGAGGTATGATTATGTTATTTTCACTGGCTGTGATCTTTCTTATGGGGCTGTCAGCCGCCGCCATTTTTCAGGCTATCGGTCTGCCGAGGATAATCGGTATGCTTGCAACGGGCATTCTCACAGGCACTTACGTTCTCGATCTGCTGGATCCTAAGATACTTGGCATATCCTCAGAGCTTCGGCAGATAGCCCTTATCATTATCCTTATCAAAGCAGGGCTGTCACTCAATTTGTCTGATCTGAAAAAGGTGGGCAGACCTGCGGTCATGATGTCATTTCTGCCTGCAAGCTTTGAGATATTGGGATATTTTATCCTTGCTCCGCTGCTTCTTGGGATAAACCACACGGAAGCCGCTGTTATGGGTGCGGTGCTTGGTGCGGTATCCCCTGCGGTGGTAGTGCCGAGAATGGTGAAGCTTATGGAAGAAAAATATGGCACTGAAAAAAGCATACCGCAAATGATACTTGCGGGAGCTTCATGCGATGATATTTTCGTTATCGTGCTGTTCTCCACATTCGTAACAATGGCGCAGGGCGGCTCTGCAAAGGCGACAGATTTTCTCAATATCCCTGTGTCAATAATCCTCGGAGTGCTTCTCGGCTCGCTGTCAGGGTTTGTGCTTTTCTATATTTTTGAGATATCCTACAGCAAAGGTAACAAAATAAGAAACAGCACAAAGGTCATCGCTATCTTGGGCTTGGCATTCCTGCTCATGTCAGTGGAAACATTTTTGAAGCCTTATGTGGCTGTATCGGGACTTCTTGCAGTTGTGGCAATGGCTTGCGTGATAAAAATAAAGGCTGACAAAAACGTGTCTGCAAGGCTTTCAGAAAAGTTCGGCAAGCTTTGGATAGCCGCTGAGGCTGTGCTTTTTGTCCTTGTTGGTGCGGCAGTGGACATACGCTACACCCTTACGGCAGGTGTGGCGGCTGTGCTTCTTATTTTCGGAGCGCTTATTTTCAGAGCCGTGGGCGTATGGATATGTCTTCTCGGCACGAAGCTCACCCTTAAAGAAAAGCTTTTCTGTGTAACGGCATATATGCCAAAGGCGACAGTTCAGGCGGCTATCGGCTCAGTGCCGATGTCACTTGGTCTTCCCTGCGGAAAGATAGTGCTTTCTGTGGCTGTGCTTGCGATCCTTATCACAGCACCCCTTGGTGCAATAGGCATTGACCGCAGCTATAAAAGGCTTCTTGCACATGAGGAGTAAAAGGGCGTAAAATAGGCGATTGCGGCACTCTCTGCACATTTTATGAGGGAATAATTTTTGATTTCACACATTTTATGAGGGAATATTTTGAGCATTTGCACATTTCACGAAATATTCTGATTACATTGCATAAAAAAATCGGCACGACCAAATCAAGGTCATGCCGATTTTCATTTCCCTACCCTATCTACAGTTGATGCAAGGTGGTAATAAAAATTTGTTACGATACGCATGTTACGTTGCTGGCAATGCGTTGTCAAATGAGGACTTGAACCTCTGAAACCTGCCCGAAGTTTCTGCCCATAATCAGCACATTCTCTGCTGATAGAGATACATCCACCCTGTAGATATCCCACCCATTTCATCACACCAGTTCTGTTGTCCAGTTCAGCTCCTGAATTTTCTCGTCCACAGTTCTCAGTTCTTTTGCAAGACCGTCAACCGTTTTTTGTATCTCTGACACAGGAACAGTGCTGACTATTTTTATCTCTGTTCTTGTCATTCTTGTGACACGGTCGCTTGCGGTATTCAGAAAATCCCGCAATACCCTTACCTTCTTTTTCAGGCAATCCCTGTGTGCAAGAAGCTCTGTGATAGTCTTGCCCTCGTATACTGTTCCGCTGTTGGTAAGATTTATCCGTGCCACCAGATCTTCAAGACGGACTATCAGCCTGTCAAGCTCCTCCATAAGAGCCTTTGGGTCTTCCGCAGGAACATCGCCCTCCTGCACCTTTGCGTTATTGTCAAGTCTGACTGAGATCGTGTTTATTCTGTTCTGGATATCAGAACGTTCAGCCAATGCAGTTGCAAGTTTCATATAAATTACCTCCTATCCTTTGACAACGCCCACTGTGAAAAGCTTCTTTATAGGCGTGGTCAGGTCACTTTGATTTTTCATAACAACATCTATATCCTTGTAAGCAAAGCGGCACTCCTCAGCCACGTCTTTCTTACTGGTCTTTCCAAGCACCACGTTTCTTTGCCTCAGGTCTACCATAACAGACTCAACGGAGAATTTCTCCTTTGCGCCTGTGCGTGAATAGTTTCTGCCTGCACCATGAGAAGAAGTCAAAAAGCTTTCAGCCTTGCCCATGCCCTTCACTATATAGCTGTTTGAGCCCATAGAGCCTGGGATTATAGCGACTTCGCCCTCAGCCGCATGGATAGCGCCTTTGCGGTGTACCCACACGTTCTCACCGTAGTGATTTTCCAGTGCGGCATAGTTATGGTGACAGTTTATCTCGTCACTATAGTTCGGTGTGATACCCGTATACTTCTCAACTTGCTCTGTGAAAATATGCTTTACCTTTTCAAGCATTACCTCTCTGTTTTCAAAAGCAAAGTCCATTGCAAGCTTCATCCAGTTGAGGTATCTCTGACCCTCGTCTGTATCCACAGGGAGAAACGGCAAATTATACTCTGAGGGAACAGTTGAAAAATACTTGTCATTCATCTCATGGGCTATCTTGTTGAAATACTGCCCTATCATGTTGCCAAACATTCGGCTTCCCGAATGGAGCATTATACAAGCCATGCCGTTTTCGTCTTCCTGTATCTCGATAAAATGGTTTCCACCGCCAAGCGAGCCTACAGAATAATATCCCTGCTCGATAAATTTCAGCAATTCGCTGTCAGCATTGTATCTTTCTATCTCGCTTTGCGCCTTATCAAGCACGGCAGAAGTCTGTGGCTTGCCGTAGTGACTAAAACCCACCGGGATAGTACGGAGTATATTTCCTACTATCACCTTTATAAGCTCGCCGCTCCCTGTTACAGTGTCACGAAGAATGCTCACAGGGATATCTGTCTGCACGAATGCCATTCCACAGCCGATGTCAACGCCAACTGCATTTGGGATCACCGTATTTTTGCAGGCTATCACACCGCCTATAGGCATTCCCTTTCCTGTATGAGTATCAGGCATCAATGCGATATGGTCATGGGCAAATGGAAGATTTGCAAGGTTTATCGCCTGCTCAAGACAGCTTTCCTCGATATCGTCTATAGACTCTGTCCATATCTTGATCGGTACTAGCATTTTATCTTTATCATAATATTCAAACATTTTGTGTACCTCCTACTTTTGCTGTTGTATGTATTATAGCAGATAGATACAAAATAATCATATAAAAAAAGGTGCGAGGTTTTGTTATGTATTGCAATGGGAGTATAGATTTGGTATAATGTTATCAAAGGAGGTGTTCTGAATGGCAGTATATTCTGAACTTATAAAAAATTTTGAGAAGATAAGAGAATATGTGCGTGATTTCTATATCTTTGGATTTCACACAAGAGAAAGCTTTGACGCAAAAAGCAAGCGCACCTATGACAACGAAAAGCGCAGGATAGAAAGCTGGCTTTCAGACCACGTTCACACCTCTTTGGAGGGTCACAAAAAGAAAGTATCTGTGCAGGTGGATTCGGGCAACATTTTTCAAAACCCACTGTATCAGTGCTATCGTTCAAAAACCTTTACGGACAATGATATCCGTCTGCACTTTATTTTAATGGACGCTCTTGAAGATAACGCCATGTCGGTATCGGAGATAGCAGACTATGTTTCTGCAAACTACGGCATGATAATAGACGTGCAGATAATCCGTATCAAGCTAAAGGAATATGTAAAAGAGGGCTTGGTGTCGGAGGTCAAAAGCGGAAGAAATATCCTATACACCAAAACCGGTTGTTACACAGATGATATTGTAAGCAGGTATAAGGGCTTGGGGGATATGATAAAATTCTTCTCTGAGGAAAATCCTTTTGGTGTGGTGGGCAGCTTCATCATGGATAAGCTGGGTGCGAAAAATAATATTTTTGTGCGTAAGCACGCTTACATGGTGCATACTCTTGATGATGAGATACTCATTGATATCATGGGGGCAATGGAGCAGAAAAAGGCTGTTCTGCTATCCTGCGTAAGCCGAAAGAACGACATAAAGCACGAGATAACAGCCGTTCCGCTGAAGATACATTGCTCGGTGCAGACAGGAAGAAATTATCTTATTATGTATTTCACAAAGCAGAAACGTTTGATGTCTGTAAGGGTGGATTCCATAGTGAAAGTGACTCCCCTTGATGTGGTAGCTGACTATGATACATATTACAGATATTATGAAGACAACCGCAGATATTTATGGGGAACGAGCTTCGGGAAATCACGCAGATACGGACAAAAAGAGCATATCCACATGGAAATAGCGGTAGACGAAGCAAAAGAAATGTATGTTGTGAAGCGTTTGGAATGTGAAAAAAGAAGCGGTACTGTAACAAAGAAATCAAATGGGCTTTACTCCTTTGACATTGACCTTTTTGACGCTAACGAAGCCTTCCCATGGATAAAAACGTTCATCGGCAGGATAGTGGCATTTGAAACAACAAATGAGGAATTGCAGGATAAATTTGATTCGGATATCGCAAGGCTTTATGAAATATACGGAGGTGCTTACGAATGAAATTGTTTTCGGAAATTTACAGCACCTATTACAGCATAACGGAGAAAATCCTGAAAAGACACACTGTCACAAAGGCTGAGATAGCAGATATCATCAGACAAAACGGCTTTTCTGAAAGCGTTCTTTTCCTCGAACCTAAGCTCACAGGAGCTGACGGATATGGCTTGCTGAAAAAAGAGGACAGCATATACAGATCTATTCTAAAAAAAGAGCCTCATATCCCGCTGACCGCACTTGAAAAATCGTGGCTTTGTGCGGTGCTAAGCGACCCGAGAAGCGGTCTGTTTCTTGACACTGAGCAAAAGTCGCAGTTAGCGGAACTGCTTGGTGCGAAAAAACTATATCAGAGAAACTTTTTGACATGCTTTGACCAATATTCTGACGGCGATGATTTTCATGACACACAATACATACAGCATTTTCGGGATATACTCTCGGCTATCCATGGCAAAAAGCTTATCAAAATAAGCTTTCAGACAAGAAAAGACAACCGCATCACACACTATTTTCTGCCCACAAAGATAGAATACTCTGCCAAAAACAACAAGTTCAGGGTATATGTAAACCGATACCAAAAGCGCAGAATGGTGGACAGCGGAATTATAAACCTGTCACAGGTCACGCTAACTAAGTTGACAGATATAACGCCTGAGAGCTTTTTAGCTGTCACAGACAAGAAAAAGCAGGCAAAAATAAAGATACTCAACGAGAGAAATGCGGTAAATCGTTTTATGCTTGAATTTGCAGAGCTTGAAAAAGAGTCGGTCTTTGATGAGGACAGCGGTGAATGTATGGTATCTATTAAATATGACGAGCAAAACGAAAATGAGATAATAATACGTTTGTTATCATTCGGACCTGTGGTGGAGGTGCTTTCGCCATATGATTTTCGCAGGAAAATCAAGGAGAAAGTGGATAGGCAATTGGCTTTGATGAAAAAAACAAAGCGTGAATAGCGTTTGACTTAGCACAACAGAGTGTGCTATACTGAAAATAGCTAATAAATAATTTGTGAAATATATCAGAAAAGCACTAAAAAAAATTATAGGAGGTGTCTTATGACAAATAAAGCGGACAGACCATTTTCAGAGGTTGCGGCGGCTCCTGAAAATGCAAATTGGGAAAAATTAATTGCTCGTCCCTCAGCGTTATACAACAGAGCAGATGATGTAAGAAGTCCTTTTGCACGAGATTACACAAGAATACTTCATTCCACAGCATATAGACGGTTGAAGCATAAAACCCAAGTGTTTTATAATATAGATAACGACCACATCTGCACAAGAATGGAACACGTTGCTCATGTTGAATCTGTCAGCAGCACTATTGCAAGTAATCTCGGTTTAAATACGGAGCTTACAAAAGCGATAGCAATGGGGCATGATCTGGGTCACGCTCCATTTGGGCATCATGGTGAAACTATTCTAACAAAGCTTTGCCAGAATTATTTTTCTAAAGATATGAAATTCTGGCATGAAAAAAACGGATTATATTTTGTAGACAAAGTTGAACTGCTGGCTGACAATTACAACGATTACAAAAATCTTGATCTGACATATGCGGTCCGTGACGGAATAATCTCGCATTGCGGTGAGGTCGATGAAAACGGAACAAAGCCAAGAACAGTATTTATATCATTAGAACCAGTGAGGTGCCGGTTGCACTGATTGAAGTCGGATTTATGACGAACAAAGATGAACTGGAAAAGCTGAATTCCGATGCATATCAGAGGGAGACGGCAGAGGGCGTCTATCAGGCAGTGCTTCGCGCATTTGAAGAAGGATACTAAAAAGAGGACAAAGCCATGAGAATAATTTTTGCCACCGGCAATGCCGGAAAAATGAGAGAAATCCGCGAGATTATGGCGGATATGGATATGGAGATCTGTTCCATGAAGGAAGCAGGTATTTCCCTGGATATTGAGGAGAACGGCACGACGTTCGAGGAGAATGCGCAGATCAAGGCAAAAGCGATCTGTGAGCTTACAGGTGAGATTGTGCTGGCAGATGATTCCGGACTTGAGATTGATTATCTGAATAAAGAGCCGGGTGTATATTCTGCAAGATACATGGGACATGATACATCGTATGATATCAAAAATCAGGCGATTATTGACCGCCTTGCGGGGGTAGAAGACAAAGACAGAACGGCTCGTTTTGTATGTGCAATGGCGGCTGTATTTCCGGACGGAAGACATTTTACCACAAGAGGAACAATGGAAGGGATTATCGCTCATGAAATCAAAGGGGCAAACGGCTTCGGTTATGATCCGATTGTGTATCTGCCACAGTACGGAAAGACTTCGGCAGAACTGACGCCGGAGGAGAAGAACAAAATCAGCCACCGCGGAGAGGCATTGGAAAAATTGAAGGCACAGCTTGCACAATATTTAAATTAGCGTGAAATATGGAGGTCAGATATGCAGAGAATTCTGATTGTAAGTGATACGCATAAGCGCCTTGGCAATCTTTATGAGGCATTGGAAAAAGAGGGCAGCGTAGATGCAATGATTCATCTTGGGGATTTGGAAGGTGATGAAGATAT